>Ga0299912_10000044_pt1 | contig 143758 bp, 132 predicted proteins | sample RVTome_2_FD_207667 | JGI IMG/M metagenome (GOLD analysis project Ga0299912, IMG submission 207667) | Soil microbial communities from uranium-contaminated site in the Upper Colorado River Basin, Wyoming, United States - RVT95D214 (version 2) ... | reverse complement strand
CGACCCCGGCTACCAGCGCTTCTTCAGCTACATCTCGCTGTTCACCTTCTCGATGCTGATGCTGGTGATGAGCAACAACTTCCTGCAGCTGTTTTTCGGCTGGGAAGCGGTCGGCCTGGTGTCCTACCTGCTGATCGGCTTCTGGTACACGAAAGAAACGGCGATTTACGCCAACCTCAAGGCCTTCCTGGTCAACCGCGTCGGCGACTTCGGTTTCATCCTCGGCATCGGCCTGGTGCTGGCCCATTTCGGCACGCTCGATTACGCCACCGTGTTCGCCCGGGCGCCGTCGTTCGCCAACGACACCATCGTGCTGTGGCCCGGCGCGCCGTGGAGCCTGATGACGGTCATCGGCATCCTCTTGTTCATCGGCGCGATGGGCAAGTCGGCGCAATTCCCGCTGCACGTCTGGCTGCCCGACTCGATGGAAGGCCCGACGCCGATTTCCGCGCTGATCCACGCGGCGACGATGGTGACCGCCGGCATCTTCATGGTCGCGCGCATGTCTCCGCTGTACGAGCTGTCCGACGTGGCCCTGAGCTTCGTCATGGTCATCGGCGCGATCACCGCGCTGTTCATGGGTTTCCTCGGCATCGTGCAGAACGACATCAAGCGCGTGGTGGCCTACTCGACGCTCTCCCAATTGGGCTACATGACCGTCGCGCTCGGCGCCTCGGCCTATTCGGTCGCAGTGTTCCACCTGATGACGCACGCCTTCTTCAAGGCGCTGCTGTTCCTTGCCGCCGGTTCGGTCATCATCGCCGTGCACCACAACCAGGACATCCGCTACATGGGCGGCCTGAAGAAGTACATGCCGATCACCTGGATCACTTCGCTGATCGGCTCGCTGGCACTGATCGGCACGCCTTTCCTGTCGGGCTTCTATTCCAAGGAAAGCATCATCGAGGCGGTCAGGCTATCGAACCTGCCGGTGGCCGACATTGCTTACTGGGCGGTGCTGATCGGCGTCTTCGTCACCGCTTTCTATTCCTTCCGCATGTACTTCCTGGTGTTCCACGGCAAGGAACGCTTCCATCAAGGACACGCCCACGGCAACGAGCCCGATGCGCACCACGACGAACATCATGGCGGCACGCCGCACGAAACGCCGTGGGTGGTGACCGGCCCGCTGCTGGCGCTGGCGCTGCCGTCATTGGCGATCGGCTACATGACCATCGAGCCCATGCTGTTCGGCGATTATTTCGGCAGCGCGATCTACGTCGCCGACCGCCATCCGGTGATGCACGAACTCAACCAGCATTTCCACGGCGCCGCGGCGATGGGCCTGCATGCGGTGATGACGCTGCCGTTCTGGCTGGCGGTGGCGGGCGTGGGGCTGGCGGCCTTCTTCTACCTCAAGCGCCCGGACATTCCCGCGGCCATCGCGCAGCGCTTCAGGTTCCTGCACCAGATGCTGCTCAACAAATACTGGTTCGACGAGCTCTACAGCTGGATGTTTGCCAAGGGCGCGCGGCTGCTCGGCGGCACCCTGTGGCGGCGCGGCGACCAGAACGTGATCGACGGTTTCTTCGTCAACGGCACCGCCCACCTGGTCGAACGCGTCTCGCGCCTGGTCAAGGCCTTCCAGTCCGGCTACATCTACCACTACGCGTTTGCCATGCTGATCGGGGTGTTCGCCCTGGTGACGTGGTTCGCGCGGCTCAACTAAAAAACAACGCCCATGTTCGGACAGTCGATACTTTCCCTCGTCATCTGGGTCCCGATTCTGGCCGGGGTCGCGGTGCTTGCCACCGGCTCCGACCGCAACGCGGCGCTGGCGCGCTGGATCGCGCTGGCAGGCGCGCTGCTCGGCCTCGTCGTCGCGATCCCGCTGGTCACCGGCTTCGACACCGGCACCTCGGCGATGCAGTTCGTCGAGAAGGCGGCGTGGATTCCGGCGTTCAACGTCCACTACCACCTCGGCGTCGACGGCATTTCGATGCCGCTGATCCTGTTGAACAGCTTCATCACCGTGCTGGTGGTCATCGCCGGCTGGCAGGTGATCCAGGACAAGGTCGCGCAGTACATGGCGGCCTTCCTCATCATGTCCGGCCTCATCAACGGCGTCTTCGCCGCGCTCGACGGCATCCTGTTCTATGTCTTCTTCGAGGGTATGCTGATTCCGCTCTACCTGATCGTCGGCGTGTGGGGCGGGCCGAACCGCGTGTATGCCGCGTTCAAGTTCTTCCTCTACACCCTGCTCGGCTCGCTGCTGATGCTGGTGTCGATGATCTACCTCTATTTCCAGTCGGGCGGCAGCTTCGACATCCAGACCTGGCACACCACCACGCTGGGGATGACGGCGCAGACGCTGATGTTCTTTTCCTTCCTGCTGGCCTTCGGGGTCAAGGTGCCGATGTGGCCGGTGCACACATGGTTGCCGGATGCCCACGTCGAGGCGCCCACCGGCGGCTCGGTGGTGCTGGCGGCGATCACGTTGAAGGTTGGCGCCTACGGCTTCCTGCGCTTCATTCTGCCGATCCTGCCGGATGCCAGCCACGAGCTCGCCTGGTTCGTCATCATGCTGTCGCTGATCGCCGTCGCCTACATCGGCCTGGTCGCGCTGGTGCAGGCCGACATGAAGAAGCTCATCGCCTATTCGTCGATCGCGCATATGGGCTTCGTCACCCTCGGCTTCTTCATGTTCAGCCCGCTCGGCGCAGAAGGCGGCCTGGTGCAGATGATCTCGCACGGTTTCGTCTCGGCCGCGTTGTTCCTCTGCATCGGGGTGATGTACGACCGCCTGCATTCGCGCCAGATCAAGGACTACGGCGGCTTGGTCAACAAGATGCCGGTGTTCGCCGCCTTCTTCATGCTGTTCGCCATGGCCAATGCCGGCCTGCCAGCGACCAGCGGCTTCGTCGGTGAATTCATGGTCATCCTGGCGGCTACCCAGGTCAATTTCTGGTTCGCCTTCGTCGCCGCCACCACGCTGATCCTCGGCGCCGCCTACACGCTGTGGATGTACAAGCGGGTGGTGTTCGGCAATGTCACCAACCCGCACGTCGAGGAGATGCGCGACGTCAATGCGCGCGAGATCCTGATCCTCGGCGTGCTCGCCGTCTGCGTGCTGGCCATGGGCCTGTATCCCAAGCCGTTCACCGACGTCATGCACGTGTCGGTGGTCGACCTGTTGGCGCACGTCGCCCAAAGCAAACTGCCTTAAGGTTCCAAGATGAGCGATTTCCTCACGCACTTCGCCCCCGCGCTGCCCGAGATTTTCGTGCTGGCGATGGTGTCGCTGATCCTGGTGATCGACGCCGCGCTCGACGACAGCAAGCGCTACATCGCCTATGTGCTGTCGCTGGCCACCGTGGTCGGCGCGGCCTTCCTCACCGCGCGCGATTTCTCGGCCATGCCGGTGCTGGCGCTGGGCGGTCTCTTCGTCGACGACCCGCTGGCGGACGTGCTGAAGCTCTTCCTCTACCTGAGCGTCGCCGTGGTAATGGTGTATTCGCGCGACTACCTGCGGCAGCGCGGGCTCTACAAGGGCGAATTCTTCGTGCTGGCGCTGTTTGCGCTCTTGGGCATGATGGTGATGGTGTCGGCCAGCCATTTCCTCACGTTGTATCTCGGTCTCGAACTGCTGTCGCTGTCGCTGTATGCCATGGTCGCGCTGCAGCGCGATTCCAGCGTGGCGACCGAGGCGGCGATGAAATACTTCGTACTCGGTGCGCTGGCCTCCGGCATGCTGCTCTACGGCATGTCGATGGTCTACGGCGTCACCGGATCGCTGGCGCTGGGCGACATCGCCCAGAACCTGACCGATGGCACCGACCTGCGGATTCCCCTGGTGTTCGGCATCGTCTTCATCGTCGCCGGCCTGGCCTTCAAATTGGGCGCAGTGCCGTTCCACATGTGGGTGCCGGACGTCTATCACGGCGCCCCCACCGCGATGACGCTCTTCATCGGCACCGCGCCCAAGATCGCCGCCTTCGCCTTCGTCGTGCGCATCCTCGGCCAGGGGCTGGAATCGCAGGTGGCCGAATGGCGCGACATGCTGGTGATCCTGGCGGTGCTGTCGATGGCGGTCGGCAACCTCGCGGCGATTGCGCAAAGCAATCTGAAGCGCATGTTCGCCTACTCGACCATCTCGCACATGGGCTTCATGCTGCTGGGCATCCTCGCCGGTTCGCAGAACGGCTACGGCAGCGCGATGTTCTACGTGCTGGTATACGCGCTGATGAGCGCGGGCGGGTTCGGCATGATCCTGCTGCTCTCGCGCGCCGGCTTCGAGGCCGACCAGCTCGACGACTTCAAAGGCCTCAACCGCCGCAGCCCGTGGCTGGCTTTCCTGATGCTGCTGCTGATGTTTTCCATGGCCGGCGTGCCGCCGACGGTCGGCTTCTATGCCAAGCTTGTCGTGCTGCAGGCCGTGGTGGAAATCGGCTACGTATGGCTGGCGGTGGCGGCGGTGCTGTTCTCGCTGATCGGTGCGTTCTACTACCTGCGCATCGTCAAGCTGATGTATTTCGACACCCCGCACGACACCGAAGCGATTTCAGCCTGCCCCGACGCCCGTGTCATCATGTCGGCCAACGGGCTGGCCGTGCTCGCGCTCGGCATCCTGCCTCAGCCGTTGATGGCGGTGTGCGTGTACGCCGTCGGCGCGTCATTCTAAATAGTTGAACCAAACGGTGCCGGAGCGGGTCTGCTCCGGCGTTAATCAGCTTTTCGGATTCAATGTGAACTTCTCCACCTCCCTGCTGCTGATCCTGGCGTTCATCGCCGCCAACCTGCCGTTCCTCGTCGAGCGGATCTTCTTCGTCGCCAAGCCCAAAGTGGGCAGCAAGTCCTTCGCCTGGCGACTGCTGGAACTGGTGGTGCTGTTTTTCGTGGTCGGCGGCATCGCGATGCTGCTGGAGGGCAAACTCGGCACCATCCACAAGCAGAACTGGGAGTTCTACGCGGTCAACGCCTCGCTGTTCGTGGTGTTTGCCTATCCTGGGTTTGTTTATCGCTATCTGTGGCGTCGGCGCGGGGCGTAGGCGGCATGAAGACGATTGAATTCACACTGCGAGGAGAGCACGTCGCGCTGTGCGACCTGCTCAAGCTCACCGGCATCGCCGACAGCGGCGGGCAGGGCAAGCTCATGATCGCCAACGGCGATGTGACCGTTGACGGTCAGCCCGAAAGCCGCAAGACAGCCAAAATCAGGGCGGGCCAGACGGTGCAGTGTCTGGGGCAGACGGTTCGGGTGGTGGCAGCCGGGGCTTAATGAAACGCTGATTAATTCCACTTCGTCATTCCGGCGGACGAATTAATCAGCGTCTCCTTAAAGAAAGCAGAAGTAAAAGCGTCCGGAATCGAACTCCACCGCCAGCCGCGCCCCGCGGTTCTCCGCATAGTCCCACGACCCTTTGGTCGCACAGCCTTCGTGGCATTCGCTTACCCCCGCCGGAGATTCGAGATCGCGCTCGCGGTCGTACCAGCTCAACAACATCGTTTCATCGCCCAGCTGATGCTTCGCGATGGTGCCTGCCAGTTTCAGCGCGGCGTTGAAGTCGAGGCCGAGTTCCGCACTATCCAGACGAAGGGTTTTCATGGTGATGTATTCGTCAGCGCCTTCAAGGCGTAGAGCATATCCAGAGCCGCCTTCGGGGTGAGCGTATCGGGGTCGAGTTCGCGCAGCTGATCGAGCGCGGGGTGCGGCGGCGGTTCGTCGTTGGGGAGATGCGCGGCGAACAGGTCGCCCTGCGGGCCGGGCTGCAGTTGCGCATCCTCGAGCTCGCGCAGGTGGCGCCGCGCTGCATGGATGACGGGACTCGGCACGCCGGCCAGGCGCGCGACCTGGATGCCGTAGCTCTGCGAGGCCGGGCCTTCCTCCACCGCGTGCAGGAACACCAGGTCGGCGCCGTGCTCCTTGGCGTCGAGGTGCACGTTGGCGAGCTGGCGGAATTCCTGCGCCAGCTGGGTCAGTTCGAAATAGTGGGTGGCGAACAGCGTAAACGCGCGGGTGGCGGTGACCAGATGCCGCGCCACCGCCCACGCCAGCGCGAGGCCGTCGAAGGTGGACGTTCCGCGGCCGATTTCATCCAGCAGCACCAGGCTGCTGGCGCTGGCGTTGTGCAGGATGTGCGCGGTCTCGGTCATCTCGACCATGAAGGTCGAACGCCCGCCGGCGAGATCGTCCGACGCGCCGATGCGGGTGAAGATCTGGTCGACGTCGCCGATTTTGGCCGAGCTGGCGGGGACCCACAGGCCGCAGCAGGCCATGAGCGTCACCAGCGCCACCTGCCGCATGTAGGTCGATTTGCCGCCCATGTTGGGGCCGGTGATCAAGAGCATCTGCCGGCCGCGGGTCAGGCTCACGTCGTTGGGAATGAAGTGGTCGACCTGCGCCTCGACCACCGGATGGCGGCCGCCGCGGATGACGATGCCGGGTTCCTCGCTGTATTCGGGCGGGTTGAGCCTGAGCGTGCCTGCGCGCTCGGCCTGGCTCGCCAGCACGTCGATCTCGGCAAGCGCCGCGGCAATCGACAGCAGATCCGGCACGTGTGGCGTCAGCGACTCCAGCAGCGCCTCGAACAGCGCCTTCTCACGTGCCAGCGCGCGGTCCTGAGCGGAGAGCGCCTTGTCCTCGAAGGCTTTCAGTTCTGGCGTGATGTAGCGCTCGGCGTTTTTCAGCGTCTGGCGGCGGCGGTAGTCGTCGGGAACGTTGTCCGACTGCGCGCGGCTGACTTCGATGTAGAAGCCGTGCACCTTGTTGTACTCGACCTTGAGGGTGGCGATGCCGGAGCGTGCGCGCTCGCGCGTTTCCAGTTCCAGCAGGAAGGCGCCGGCGTCGCGCGTCAGCGCGCGCAGCTCGTCGAGGTCGGCGTCAAACCCGTCGGCAATCACGCCGCCTTCGCGCAGCACGCTGGCAGGTTCCGGTTGGATGGCGTGCGCCAGCAGTTCGTGCAGGTCGGGGCGGGCGGCCAAGGCAGTCTGCAGCGCAGCCAGGCGCGCGCGGTCGTCGGGCAGCACAGCAGCGAGATCGGGCAGCAGGGCGAGGGTGTCGCGCAGCCCGGACAGGTCGCGCGGCCGCGCGTTCTTCAGCGCGATGCGGCCGCTGATCCGTTCCACGTCGGCGCAGCTTTTCAGCAGGCGGGTAAGCGTTGCGGCAGTGTCGGGCCGTTCGGCCAGCACGCCGATGGCGTCGCGCCGCCGGGTCAATACTTCACGGTCGCGCAGCGGATGGTGCAGCCAGTGGCGGAGCAGCCGCGTCCCCATGCCGGTGGCGGTGGTGTCGAGCACCGACAAAAGGGTTGGCGCCGCTTCGCCGCGCAGGGTCTCGGTGAGTTCCAGGTTGCGCCGGGTGGCGGCGTCGAGCTGCACGAAGTCGCTGTCGCGTTCGGCGCGGATCGATTGGATGTGCGGCAGCGCGGTGCGCTGGGTGGTCTGGATGTAGTCGAGCAGGGCGCCGGCTGCTGCGATGGCCAGGGGCAGGTCGGCCACGCCGAAGCCGGCGAGGTCGCGGCTGCCGAATTGCTGCGCCAGCCGGGTCTGCGCGCCGGCCGAATCGAACTGCCACGGCGCCAGCCGGCGCACCGCGCAGGGGGCGCCGTTGAGGGCGAAATCGTCCGGCGCCAGCATTTCCGCCGGCCGTACCCGCGCCAGCAGGGCGGGCAGGGCGGCCGCATGGATTTCGGTCACCTGGAAGCGCCCGGCGGCGAGATTGAGCCAGGCCACGCCGAGCGATTCAGTGCCAGGAGCGATGGACAAAATCAGCGTGTCGCGCGTCTCGTCCAGCAGACCGGAATCGGTCAGCGTGCCCGGCGTGACGATGCGGCTGACCTGGCGCTCGACCGGTCCTTTCGACGTTGCGGGATCGCCCACCTGCTCGGCGATTACCACCGACTCGCCCAGCTTCAGCAGCCGCGCCAGATACTGCTCGGCGCTGTGGTAGGGCACGCCGGCCATCTTGATGGGCGCGCCTGCCGAGGCGCCGCGCGTGGTGAGCGTGATGTTGAGCAGCCGCGCAGCCTTTTCGGCGTCGTCGTAGAACAGCTCGTAGAAGTCGCCCATGCGGTAGAACAGCAGCATGTCGGGATGCTGCGCCTTGATGCCCAGGTACTGCTGCATCATCGGCGTGTGGGCAGTAGGCTCCTTGGCGATCGACATGGATGGACGGGCGCGGGATCAGACCTTCAGTTCGGGCGGCAGGTGCGGGGCGATGACCTGCAGCATCTGGCCGAAGATTTTAGGGGTGGCGGCGACGATGTTGCCGGATTCGAGGAAGCCTTCATCGCCCATGAAATTGCCGACCAGGGCGCCGGACTCCTGCGCGATCAGGCTGCCGGCCGCGAGGTCCCAGGGCTTCAGATGCATTTCCCAGAAGCCGTCGTAGCGGCCGCACGCCACGTAGCACAGGTCGAGCGCGGCGGAGCCGGGGCGACGCAGGCCCGAGGTGGCGCGCATCATGTCGCGGAACATGTTGAGATAGGCCTCGGCGAAGCTGAAGTCGCGGAAGGGGAAGCCGGTGCCGATCAGGCATTCGGAGAGCTTGCTGCGCTTGCTGGCGCGGATGCGGCGGTCGTTCAGCATGGCACCGCGGCCGCGGCTGGCGGTGAAGAGTTCGTTGCGGGCGGGGTCGTACACCACGGCCTGGGTGATCTGGCCCTTGTGCTTGAGCGCGATGGAAATCGAATATTGCGGCAGGCCGTGCAGGAAGTTGGTGGTGCCGTCGAGCGGATCGATGATCCACTGGTAGTCTTCGCCGTTTTTGGCGTCGGCCGTGCCGGACTCCTCTGCTAAAATCCCGTGGTTTGGATAGGCGTCGAGCAGGGTTTCGATGATGGCGCGTTCGGCCATCTGGTCGACCTCGCTGACGTAATCGCGATCCTGCTTGCTCCGTACGGTGAGCTGGTCGAGGTCGAGCGAGGCGCGATTGATGATCGCCCCGGCTTTGCGGGCGGCTTTCACCGCCGTATTGAGCATGGGATGCATGGTGTCTGGCTACGGATTCAAAGAACGAGCCGCTATTTTACTTGATGATGTTTACTTGATGACGCCGGCCGACCCGAAACTTCTTGCCAACATCCGTATCGTGCTGACGCGCACCAGCCACCCCGGCAATATCGGCGCGGCGGCGCGGGCGATGAAGACGATGGGCTTGTCGCAGCTCGTTCTGGTCGACCCCGCCGTTTTTCCCAACAGCCAGGCCGACGCCATGGCTGCCGGTTCAACCGACCTGCTGGCGCAGGCGCGGGTGTGCGCCACGCTGGCCGAGGCGCTCGCCGACACCACGCTGGCGCTGGGCGTGTCGGCGCGCCGGCGCGACATCGTGGCCGAGGTGCTGACGCCGCCTAAGGCGTCGACCCGTCTGCTGACCGAAGCGCAGGCTGGCCCGGTGGCGCTGGTGTTCGGCAACGAAACCAGCGGCCTGTCGAACGAGGAGCTGAGCCTGTGCCAGGGGCTGGTGACGATCGCCGCCAACCCCGATTACAGCTCGCTCAATCTGGCGGCGGCGGTGCAGGTGCTGAGTTACGAAATCCGCCAGGCCTGGCTCGGGCATGCGAGCTGGCCGTTGCCGGAGCTGGACACGGCGACGGGGGACGAGATCGAGAAGTTCTACGGCCACCTGGAAACCGCGCTGGCCGAGCTGGAGTTTCTCAATCCCGGCTCGCCCGGCAAGCTGATGCTGAAACTGCGGCGGCTGTTCGCGCGCACCCGGCTGGCGAAGGAGGAAGTGAACATCCTGCGCGGGATTCTGACCGCCGCGCAGGAAGCGAAGCAGGCCGCACGCAAGGCCGGAACCGCAACGCGGAATGGTTGACTAAATTACTGGGAAATAGCATCCTCAAGCGCATGAATCTGCTCAGCCAACTCAAGGAAGACATCGCCGTCGTGTTCGACCGCGACCCGGCGGCGCGCACGACCTTCGAGGTTGTCACCACCTATCCCGGCTTCCACGCCATGCTCTTCCACCGCCTGGCGCACAAGCTGTGGCGCATGCAATGGAAATGGCTGGCGCGCTTTACCTCACACCTCGGTCGCTGGCTCACCGGCATCGAAATCCACCCCGGCGCCACCATTGGACGCCGCGTCTTCATCGACCACGGCATGGGGGTGGTGGTGGGCGAAACCGCGGAAATCGGCGACGACTGCACCCTCTATCACGGCGTGACGCTTGGTGGCACCTCGTGGAACAAGGGCAAGCGCCATCCGACCCTGAAGCCCGGCGTGGTGGTGGGGGCGGGCGCCAAGATCCTCGGCCCGATCACCATCGGCGCCAATGCCCGCGTCGGTTCCAACGCCGTGGTGGTGAAGGACGTGCCGGACAACGCAACGGCGGTGGGCATTCCGGCGCGCATCCTGGACAGCGCGGCGGAAATCCAGCGCAACCAGCAGGCGGAAAAGCTGGGCTTCTCGGCCTACGCCATTTCGGCCGATATGAACGACCCGGTGGTGAAGGCGATCCATGGCCTGATCGACCATTCGGCCCACATCGACCACCGTCTGGATTTGATTCTGGCGCAGTTGCAGAAGCTGGGTGCCGAGGTGCCGGCGGGGCAGGACAAGCCGGACGATTTCGATCCGAACTATCTGAACAAAATAGTTGACTAAATTACTATGGTAAGGAATAGTTGACCGAATTGCTCGGGAATTTTATAGTTCGGGCGAAATTTCGGGAGAACATGTCATGAGATTGACCACCAAAGGCCGCTTCGCCGTCACTGCCATGCTGGACTTGGCCCTGCGCGGCGGCAAAAATCCGGTGACGCTGGCCGGCATCAGCGAGCGTCAGGACATTTCACTGTCCTATCTGGAGCAGCTGTTCAGCCGCCTGCGCCGGCACGAGCTGGTCGAAAGCGTGCGCGGCCCTGGCGGCGGCTATTACCTCGCCCGGCCGCTCGCAGAGGTCAGCGTGGCCGACATCATCCGCGCGGTCGACGAACCCATGGATGCGACCCAGTGCGGAGGCAAGGAAAACTGCCACGACGAGCATCGCTGCCTGACGCACGACTTGTGGACGGGACTCAACGCCCATATCTACGATTACCTGGCCAACGTCACGCTGGCCACGCTGGTGGCCAAGCAGGACGAGTGCAAGGAAAAGGTGATGCAGGACCGCCGCGCATCGAAGATGACGCTGGCTGTTTGAACGATTCAATTAGGGCCAAACGATGAAAACACTGTATTTCGATTATTCCGCCACCACCCCGGTCGATCCCCGCGTGGCGGCCAGGATGATCCCCTATCTGACCGAGCACTTCGGCAACCCCGCCTCGCGCTCGCATCCGTATGGCTGGGAAGCCGAAGCGGCGGTGGAAGAGGCGCGCGCCCAGGTCGCTGCGCTGGTCGGTGCCGATCCCAAGGAAATCGTGTTTACCTCCGGCGCCACCGAATCGAACAACCTCGCCATCAAGGGTGCGGGCCATTTCTATGCCGGCACCAAGGGCAAGCACATCATCACCGTGCGCACCGAACACAAGGCCGTGCTCGACACCGTGCGTGAAATGGAGCGCCAGGGCTTCGAGGCCACCTATCTGAACGTGAAGGAAAACGGGCTGCTCGACCTCGACGCATTCCGCGCCGCGATCCGCCCCGACACCGTGCTGGCCTCGGTGATGGCGGTCAACAACGAGATCGGCGTGATCCAGGATATCGACGCCATCGGCAAAATCTGCCGCGAGAAGGGCGTGATTTTCCACGTCGACGCGGCGCAGGCCACCGGCAAGATGCCGATCGATCTCGCCAAGCTGCCGGTCGACTTGATGTCGTTCTCGGCCCACAAGACCTACGGCCCCAAGGGCATCGGCGCGCTGTACGTGCGCCGCAAGCCGCGCATCCGCCTGGAAGCGCAGATGCACGGCGGCGGCCACGAGCGCGGCATGCGTTCGGGCACGCTCGCCACCCACCAGATCGTCGGCATGGGCGAAGCCTTCCGCATCGCCCGCGAAGAAATGGCCACCGAGAACGAGCGCATCCGCATGCTGCGCGATCGCCTGTATGCCGGCCTCAAGGACATCGAGGAAGTGCATCTGAACGGCGACATGGATCAGCGCGTGCCGCACAACCTCAACGTCAGCTTCAACTTCGTCGAGGGCGAATCGCTGATCATGGCGATCAAGGATCTGGCGGTGTCGTCGGGTTCCGCCTGCACCTCGGCCAGCCTGGAGCCGTCCTACGTGCTTCGCGCCCTGGGCCGCAGCGACGAACTGGCACACAGCTCGATCCGCTTCTCCATCGGCCGCTTCACCACCGAGGAAGAAGTCGACTACGCCATCAAGCTCCTGCACGAAAAGATCGGCAAGCTGCGCGAGCTTTCCCCGCTGTGGGAAATGTTCAAGGAAGGCGTCGACCTGAATACCGTGCAGTGGGCTGCACACTAAGTTGAAGTAAAGGAGAACCACCATGTCTTACAGCGAAAAAGTACTCGACCATTACGAAAACCCCCGCAACGTCGGTTCGTTCGCCAAGGATGACGATGGCGTCGGCACCGGCATGGTTGGCGCGCCCGCCTGCGGTGACGTGATGAAGCTGCAGATCAAGGTTGGCGCCGATGGCCGCATCGAGGATGCCAAGTTCAAGACCTACGGCTGCGGCTCGGCGATCGCATCAAGCTCGCTGGTGACTGAGTGGGTCAAGGGCAAGACGCTCGACCAAGCCATGGAAATCAAGAACACGGCGATTGCCGAAGAACTCGCGCTGCCGCCGGTGAAGATCCACTGCTCGATCCTGGCCGAAGACGCGATCAAGGCCGCGGTTGCCGACTACAAGCAGAAAAAAGGTCTGGAGTAAGCCATGGCGGTGACCCTGTCCGAGCGCGCAGCGCAACATGTTACCAACTACCTCGCCAAACGCGGCAAGGGCGTCGGCATCCGTCTCGGCGTGCGTACCACCGGCTGCTCCGGCATGGCCTACAAGCTGGAATTCGCCGATGAGGTGCCGGAAGGCGACGAGGTCTTCACCAGCCATGGCGTGACCGTCTTTGTCGACCCGAAAAGCCTGGCCTACATTGACGGCACCGAGCTCGACTACGCCCGCGAAGGCCTCAACGAAGGCTTCAAGTTCAACAACCCGAACGTGAAGAACGAGTGCGGCTGCGGCGAATCGTTTAACGTTTGATTGATAGGTGAGGGGTAAAGGGAGAGGTCATCCCCCACGCTCCCCCTTATGCCTAACGCCTCACCTGTCATGGATTTCACTCAAAACCACTTCGAACTGTTCGGCCTGCCGCAAACCTATGCGCTGGACCGCAACCAGCTCGACGCCGCCTACCGCGAACTGCAGAACACGGTGCACCCGGACCGCTTCGCTGCGCAGCCGGACGCCGAGCAGCGAGTGGCCATGCAGTGGGCGACGCAGGTGAACGAGGCCTATCAGACGCTCAAACATCCGGTGAGCCGCGGTGTCTACCTGCTGAAGCTGCAGGGCATCGACGCGCTCGACGCCAGCAACACGAAGATGGCGCAGGCCTTCCTGATACAGCAGATGGAATGGCGCGAGGCCATCGACGAGGCGCGCGCCGGCCAAAGCGTGGACGCGCTGGATGCGCTGACGGACGAGTTGCGCGCCGCGCATCGCCAGATCGAGGCACAGCTTGCCAAACTGATCGATGTGGCAAAGGATTTCGAAGGCGCGCGAGAAGCCGTGCGCCAGTTGCGATTCATGGACAAACTCATCGCCGAAGTGGGCGACGTCTACGAAGAACTGGAAAGTTAAGATGGCTTTGCTGCAAATTGCCGAACCCGGCATGTCCACCGCCCCGCACCAGCACCGGCTGGCAGTGGGGGTCGATCTGGGCACAACCAACTCGCTGGTGGCCACGGTGCGCTCCGGCCCTGCCGTGGTGCTGGGCGACGAAGCCGGGCATTCGCTGCTGCCCTCGGTGGTGCGCTACTGTGCCAACGGCGACGTGAATGTCGGCTACGCCGCGCAATCCGCGCAGAACAACGATCCCCACAACACCATCGTGTCGGTCAAGCGCTTCATGGGGCGCGGCATTGCCGACATCGACGACATTGCCAGCCTGCCGTACCGCTTCGTCGATGCGCCCGGCATGGTGCAGATCAAAACCGCCGCCGGCGTGAAAAGCCCGGTCGAGGTCTCGGCCGAAATCCTGAAAGTCCTGCGCCAGCGCGCCGAAGCCGCGATGGGCGGCGAGCTGGTCGGCGCGGTGATCACGGTGCCGGCGTATTTCGACGACGCCCAGCGCCAGGCTACCAAGGACGCCGCGCAACTGGCGGGCCTCAACGTGCTGCGCCTGCTGAACGAGCCGACTGCCGCGGCGATTGCCTATGGTCTCGACAACGCGTCCGAAGGGCTCTACGCGGTATACGACCTCGGCGGCGGCACCTTCGATATTTCCATTCTCAAGCTGTCCAAGGGCGTGTTCGAGGTGCTGGCCACCAATGGCGACTCGGCGCTGGGCGGCGACGATTTCGACCAGCGCGTGTTCTGCTGGATGCTCGAACAGGGCCGCTTCGCGCCACTCTCGGCCTGCGACATGCGGCTCATGCTGACCAAGGCACGCGACGCCAAGGAAGCCCTGACCGAACACACCGAGGTGCGCGTTACTGCGGTGCTGTCGACCGGCGAAATGATGGACGCGACGCTGACCCAGTCCGCCTTCAACGCCATGACTGCCGGCCTGGTCAACAAGACGCTGGCGCCCACCCGCAAGGCCCTGCGCGATGCGGGCCTGACCGTGGACGAGGTGAAGGGCGTGGTGATGGTCGGCGGCTCCACCCGCATGCCGTGCATCCGCCAGGCCGTCGCCGATTTCTTCAAACAGACCCCGCTCACCAACCTCGACCCCGACAAGGTGGTTGCGCTCGGCGCCGCCATGCAGGCCGATGTGCTGGCGGGCAACCGCGCCGGCGACGACTGGCTGTTGCTCGACGTGATTCCGCTGTCGCTGGGCCTGGAAACCATGGGCGGGCTTACGGAAAAGGTCATCCCGCGCAATACCACCATACCCACCGCGCGCGCGCAGGAGTTCACCACCTTCAAGGACGGCCAGACCGCGATGAGCGTGCACGTGCTGCAGGGCGAGCGCGAACTGGCATCCGACTGCCGCTCGCTGGCACGCTTCGAACTGCGCGGCATCCCGCCCATGGTGGCGGGGGCGGCGCGCATCCGCGTCACCTTCCAGGTCGATGCCGACGGGCTGTTGTCGGTGTCGGCGCGCGAGCAGAGCAGCGGGGTGGAAGCCAGCGTGCAGGTCAAGCCGTCGTATGGCCTCGGCGACGAGGACATCACCCGCATGCTGAAGGATGCTTTCACCCACGCCAAGGACGACATGTACGCGCGTGCGCTGAACGAGCAGATCGTCGACGCGCAGGGCCTGATCGCCGCCACCCGCGCGGCGATGGCGGAAGACGGCGCGCTGCTCGATGCGTCTGAAACCGCGGCGATCGAAGCCGGCATCGCCGCCCTTGAAAAGCTGATGGCGGGACTTGATCATCTGGCCATCAAGCGCGGCATCGAAGCGCTGAATGCCGCCACCACCGAATTCGCCCAGCGCCGCATGGACCAGAACGTGCGCCGCGCCATGGCAGGGCAGAAACTGGAAACCTTCGGTTGAACTGAGCATGCTGAACGACGATTTCATCGAGTCCCTGCGGGTGAAGCTCGAAGCGCATCCGATCTACGCTGCGGTGCAGACGCTGGACGACCTGCGCGTGTTCATGCAGCACCACGTCTATTCGGTGTGGGACTTCATGTCGCTGATCAAGTACCTGCAGCACGAAGTCGCGCCCGCGCGCTGGCCGTGGACGCCGAGTGGCGACGCCTCGGTGCAGCGCTTCATCAACGAACTGGTGTTGGAAGAGGAAACCGACATCGCGCTGCCGGGGCAGGAAGGGTTTACCAGCCATTACATGCTCTACCTCGCTGCCATGCGCGAAATCGGCGCCGATGCCGACACGCCCGCGCGCTTCGTGCAGTTGGCGGGAGCGCAGGGGATCGATGCCGCTCTCGGCTCGGGTCTGGCGCCGGCGCCTGCCGCCGCTTTCACCCGCACCACCTTCGATTTCATCGCCAGCGGCAAGCCGCATGCCGTTGCCGCCGCGCTGGCGCTGGGGCGCGAGCACGTCATCCCGTCGATGTTCCGCGCCTTCCTGTCGCGCATGGCGGTGACCGAAGCGCAGGCGCCCAGCTTCCACTACTACCTCAACCGCCACGTCCACCTGGACGAGGATTTCCACGCGCCGCTGTCGCTGCGCCTGCTCGCCGCCCTGTGCGGCGGCGACGCCGGCAAGTGGCGCGAAGCGGAAGCCGCGGCCGAAGCTGCGGTCAACGCCCGCTTACGGTTCTGGGACGGTGTGTTAAAAGCGCTTCCCAGCCAAAACGCCCAAGCTGCCTGACTCATTGATACAACTTAAACCCATGCCCCAACTCATCGTACTGCCCCACGTCGAACTCTGCCCCGAAGGCGCCGTCATTGAAGCCAAGTCCGGCGACACCATCTGCGACACCCTGCTTGCGAACGGCGTCGAGATCGAACATGCCTGCGAAAAGTCCTGCGCCTGCACCACCTGCCACGTCATCGTGCGCGAAGGCTTCAATTCGCTGGAAGCGTCGACCGAAGAAGAGGATGATCTGCTCGACAAGGCTTGGGGGCTGGAACCGCAGTCGCGGCTGTCGTGTCAGGCGCGCGTCAACAGTGCCGACCTGGTGATCGAAATCCCCAAGTACACCATCAACATGGTCAAGGAAGGTCATTGAAATGAAGTGGACGGATTCCCTCGATATCGCCATCGAACTTGCCGAAGCGCACCCCGAAATCGACCCGCGCACCATCCGCTTTACCGACCTGCATCGATGGGTGATGGAACTGCCCGACTTCGAAGACGACCCCGAGCATTCCGGCGAGAAAATCCTTGAAGCGATCCAGATGGCGTGGATCGACGAAGTCAGCTAAGCCAGTCTCCTGCGGCTGCGGCTTCAAGCAGCCAATCCCCTTGTCGCCTCGTGCTAGACTCCTCCAAAATTCGAGACGAGCATGGCCGAGGAGTCTGATCTTTCCCGTACCGAACCGGCGAGTCCGCGGCGCCTGCAAGAGGCGCGCAGCGCGGGCGATGTGCCGCGTTCCGCCGAACTCACCGCGTGGGTGGTGTTGCTGTCGGCGCTGGGCGTGCTGGCCTGGCAGGCGCCGCGTCTGCTGAATGCCTTGCAGGCCCTCACCGAGGCGGCTTTCGTTCACGCGGCGCAGCCGCTTTCCCCGGTTTTCCTTGAAGCCGCGCAGTCTGCGCTGTGGGCGGTGCTGCCGGTGCTGGCCGCCATTTTCGTCGCGGCGCTGGTGGCGCCGATGCTGCTCTCGGGCTGGGTGTTTGCGCCCCAGGTGACGCAGGCCGACCTGACGCGCGCCAATCCTTTCAAACTCCTTGCCCGGCTGTTTTCGGCCGATGCCCTGTTCGACGGCATGCTGGCGCTGCTGAAGCTGGCGCTCGCCGCCGCTGCCGTGGGCTGGGCGCTGGCCGGCGGCTGGCCGGGGCTGCAAAACCTGGCCGGCAGCGAGGCGCTGGGCGAGACGGCCGCCTGGATCGGGCGTGGTGTGCTGGCGCTGGCGGCGGCGCTGGCACTGGCGGCGGCGCTGGACGCGGGCTGGCGCTGGTGGCGCTATCTGCGCCGCCATGCGATGACCTGGCAGGAGGCGGTGGCCGAGGCGCGCGAAGCCGAGGGCAGCCCGGAAATGCGCGCCCAGCTGCGCAGCCGCCAGCAGCAGGCGGGGCAGGGGCAGAACCCTCTCCCCAACCCTCCCCCAGGGGGGGAGGGGGCGAACGCTAGGCCCACTGCGATTAATGAGGTGATTGGATGAGCGCGCAGGGCGTGATGGTGATGGGCATGCCGCTGAACCGGCTGGCGGTGCCGGCGCTGGTGCTGCTGATCCTGGCGATGATGGTGTTGCCGCTGCCCACCTTCATGCTCGACGTGCTGTTCACGCTCAACATCGCGCTGGCGATGATCGTGATGCTGGTGAGCCTGAACGCGCGGCGACCGCTGGATTTCTCGGTGTTCCCCACGGTGCTCTTGCTGACCACGCTGCTGCGACTGTCGCTCAACGTCGCGTCCACCCGCATCATCCTGATGCAGGGACATACCGGGCCGGACGCGGCAGGCAAGGTGATCGAGTCCTTCGGCAATTTCCTGGTCGGCGGCAACTACGTCGTCGGCTTCGTGGTGTTCCTGATCCTGGTCATCATCAACTTCATCGTCATCACCAAGGGCGCCGGTCGCATCGCCGAAGTGGCGGCGCGCTTCACGCTGGACTCGATGCCGGGCAAGCAGCTGGCGGTGGATGCCGACCTCAATGCCGGCTTCATCAACGAAAGCGAAGCGCGCGCACGGCGCCACGAGATCGGCCGCGAGGCCGACTTTTACGGCGCGATGGACGGCGCCTCCAAGTTCGTGCGCGGCGACGCCATCGCCGGCATCATCATCCTGCTGGTCAATCTGGTCGGCGGCGTCCTGGTCGGGCTGTTCCAGCACAATCTGGGGCTGAGCGAGGCGCTTGGGCGCTACGCGCTCCTGACGGTGGGCGACGGCCTGGTGACGCAGATTCCGGCGCTGATCATTTCGACCGCAGCGGGCATCGTGGTCAGCCGTGCGTCGAGCGAGCAGGACTTGTCGCGCGAATTTTCCACCCAGATTTTCGGCCGGCCGCAGACGCTGTATGTGGCCGCCGCCGTGCTGGGTTCGCTTGGCGTGATTCCGGGTACGCCGCATCTGGCCTTTCTGACCATCGCCGTGGTGCTGGCCGGCCTGGGATTCGGGCTGATGCGCCGCCAGGGCAGGGTGCCCGAAGTCGAGCCGCTGGCGCTGATCGAGGAGGAGCCCACAACGGTCGACGTCACCTGGGCCGACATCCCGCCGGTCGACGTGCTGGCGCTCGAAGTCGGCTATCGCCTGATCCCGCTGGTCGACCGCAACCAGGGCGGCGCAGCGCTGGCGAAGATCACCGAGGCGCGCCGCCGTTTCGCCACCGACATGGGGCTGGTGGTGCCGCTCATCCGCGTGCGCGACAACCTCGATCTCAAGCCCAACACCTATCGCATCACGCTCAAGGGCGTCGACGTGGCGCACGGCGAGTTTCCCAGCGGCCAGGTGCTGGCGGTCGACATGGGCGACGTGCTGGGACGCCTCGACGGAACGCCCGGTGTGGACCCGCTGACCGGTCTTCCCGGCATCTGGATCGAGACGGGACGGGAGGAGGAAGCCGAGCTACGCGGCTTTGTCGTGCTGACCACGGCCGAACTGATCGCGCGCCAGGTCGAGGCCGTGTTCCGCCAGCATGCGCCGGAACTGCTGGGGCGAACCGAGGTGCAGCAGCTGCTCGACACCCTGGCACGCAGCCATCCGGGGCTGGTCGAGGACGTGACGCCGCGCCATCTGCCGTTGACCAGCGTACAAGCGGTGCTGCAGCAGCTGATCGCGGAAAACGTCTCGATCCGCGACACCCGCACCCTGTTCGAAACGCTGGCCGCGCGCGCGCCGAAAAGCCAGGCGATCGACGACCTGGTGGAAACCGTGCGCGCCGCGCTCGGGCGCAGCATCGTCGACCGCCTGTTCGAGGGCAGCAACACCCTGCATGTGATCGGTCTCGCTGCGGCCACCGAAACCCGCCTGCTGAACGAAATGGGCGACGAGGGCGAGGCCCTGCTGTCGCCCGCCACGCTGGATGCCCTGAACGACGCCGCCGAGCGCGCGCTGGCCGAGCAGGAAGCCGCAGGCTATCCGCCGGTGCTGCTGACCTCGCCCGGCCTGCGCGCCATGCTGTCGCGGCTGTTGCGGCGCAGCCTGCCGCGGCTGGCGGTGATTGCCTACGCCGAGGTGCCTGCCGATAAAATGGTGCAGGTGAACACGGAACTGAGCTTGGGAGAGGGGACATGAGCGTACGGGTATTCGTCGCGGCAAACGCGCGCGAAGGTCTGGCGCGGGTTCGCCGCGAGCTCGGCGACGACGCCGTGGTGCTGTCCACGCGGCCGCACCCGCAGGGCGTCGAGCTCCTGGCCAGCGCCTACGGCGAACTGGCGGTGCCGGCGGTCAGCGAGGCGCCCGACACTGCAGGCAGCTCGCGCATTTTGAACGAGCTGGCGCGCCTGCGCGGCATGCTGCAAAACCAGCTGGCCGGCTTTGCGTGGGGCGCGGGGCGGCGGCGCGATCCGGCGCGGGTGGCGCTGATGCAGACGCTGTTCGCCGCCGGCTTCGGCAGCGCGCTCGCACGCACCCTGGCCGCGCGCCTGCCGCGCGGGCTCGATGCGGACGCCGCCCAGCGCTGGCTGCGCCAGGTGCTGATCCGCAACCTGCCGCTGCAGGGGCGCGAAGCCGGCCTGCTGGCGCGCGGCGGCCGCTACGCACTGGTCGGCTCCACCGGCTCGGGCAAGACCACCACGCTCGCCAAGCTCGCCGCCCGCGGGGTGGATGCGCATGGCGCCGGCGAGGTGGCGCTGGTGGCCGCCGATGCCTACCGCATCGGCGCAGCGGCGCAGTTGACGGTGTATGCCGAGCTGCTGGGGGTGTCGCTGCATGTGGCCGAAGACCTGCCCCGGCTGGCCCAGCTGCTGCCGCACCTTGCCGCCAAAAAACTGGTGCTGATCGATACCGCCGGCTTTGCGCCGAACGATCCGCGCACCCGCGAGGGACAGGCGCTCGATGCGCTCGGCGTGCGCCGTCTCGCCGTGATTTCCGCCGCCCAGCAGGGCGCGGCGATCGAGCAGGCGATGACGCGCTTCGGCCAGGGCGCGGCCGCCTGCATCCTGACCAAACTCGACGAAACCCCGCAGCCGGGCGCGGCGCTCGACAGCCTGATCCGCCATCGCCTGCCGCTGGCCTATATCAGCGGCGGTCAGCGCGTGCCGGAAGACCTGCATGCGCCCAACGCGGCCTACCTCATCGACCGCGCGTTGAAGGGCGGTCTGCTCGACACCCCGTATGCGCTGGAGGCCGAGGACTGGCCGCTGTTTGCCGGCGTCGAAGCCGAGCGCGCGGAGCGCCGTGACGGCTGACCAGGCCGCCGGACTGCGGCGGCGCAGCGCCGAGCAGCCGCTGCGCTGCATCCACGGTTTTTTCCATTCCCCCGACTCCACGATCCGGCTGGCCCGGGCGCTGCACCGGCGCGGCTGGACCTCGCTGCTGGTCGATACCCGCGGCCGGCTGTTTGCGGATTCCCCCACGCAGAGCCTGTTCGACTGGCGGCAGCAACTGGCGCGTCAGCAGCTGCACACGCAGGCGATGTCCCACGGCGACGGCTGGCATGCCCCCGGTCTGATGGCGAACGAGCCCGGGCTGAAGGCGATCGCCCAGCGCTACGATTGCCTGCTGTTCGACGCCAGCCTGGATGCGCCCGACTGGCTGCCGCTGCCGGACATGGCGCAAACCCTCATCCTGGAAGTCGGCGCGGGGCAGGCATCGATGCAGCGGGCGTACGCCCTGCTCAAGACCCTGTCCCACCTGGAAAGCCGCGCCGGCATTGGCTTGCTGGGGGACGCCGCCGCCTGCGACCGGCTGCAGGCGGCGTGCAGGCAGTACCTCGATCCGGCGTTCGTCCAGGCGGTCCACAGCGTCGCGCATGAGGATGATGCATTTGCTGCGCTTGCCGTTAGAATGGCGGACGAGGAGACGCGCCTGACGGCGCGTTGCATAACAGGAACCACTGGAAACATGGCCTTGAAACATGGCGGGTAAAGCCTCGTCGCAAGACGAACAAGTCGTCAAATATGCGCCGCTGGTCAAGCGCATTGCCTATCATATGATGGCGCGCCTGCCCGCCAGCGTCGAAGTCGACGACCTCATCCAGGTCGGGCTGATCGGTCTGATGGACGCAGTCGGTCGTTTCGACGGCACCCAGGGCGCCCAGTTCGAATCCTATGCCACCCAGCGCATCCGTGGTGCCATGCTCGACGAGTTGCGCGAGGCCGACTGGCTGCCGCGCCATGTGCGGCAGAAATCGCGCCAGATCGAATCCGCCATCCACCGGCTGGAGCAGCGCAACGGCAAGCCGCCGTCCGAGCAGGAAATCTCGGCCGAGCTGGGCATGCCGATCGATCAGTACCAGTCCATGCTGGGCGACGTGAAATGTTCCCAGCTGCTGTATTACGAGGATTTTTCCGACGAGGACAGCGCCAGTTTTCTGGAGCGCTACCTGGTCGACGGCAGCAGCGACCCGCTCTCGGTGCTGGAGGACGAAGGCTTCCGCGCCAGCTTGATCGCCGCGATCCACCACCTGCCCGAGCGCGAGCGCAGCATGATGGGTATGTACTACGAGCAGGACATGAATCTGAAGGAAATCGGCGCGGTGCTGGGCGTCTCCGAATCGCGCGTGTGCCAGCTGCATTCGCAGGCAGTCGCCAGGCTGCGCGCCCAGCTCAAGATCTGGAAAAGCTGACGGCAGCACCCCATGCGGGGCGGAACGTGGATAAATCCGGGATAATGACGGCTTGTTTATCCAGCCTGTAACGCCCTCATGAGCCAAGCCGCCCTCAAGAAAAAAGCCCTCGCCTACCACCGCCTGCCCAAGCCCGGCAAGCTCTCGGTCGAATCGTCCAAGCCCTGTTCCACGCAGGAAGACCTCTCGCTGGCCTACACGCCGGGCGTCGCGCAGCCGGTGCTGGAAATCGCCAGGAATCCCGCGAAGGCCTACGACTACACCAACAAGGGCAACCTGGTCGCGGTGATCACCGACGGCACCGCAATCCTCGGCCTGGGCGACCTCGGCCCGCTCGCATCCAAGCCGGTGATGGAAGGCAAGGCCGTGCTGTTCAAGCAGTTCGCCGGCATCGACGTCTACGACATCGAAGTCAACGCCAGGACCCCGCAGGACTTCATCAAGGTGGTGGAAGCAATCGCGCCGACCTTCGGCGGCATCAACCTCGAGGACATCGCCGCGCCGCACTGCTTCGAGATCGAAGCCGCGCTGAAGAAATCGCTCGACATCCCGGTATTCCACGACGACCAGCACGGCACCGCCACCATCATCTGCGCCGGCCTCATCAATGCTTTGCACGTGCAGGGCAAGACGCTGGAAACCGCGAAGATCGTCTGCCTCGGTGCCGGCGCGGCGGGCATCGCGTCGATGAACCTGCTGGTCGCGATGGGTGCGAAGAAATCCAACATCCTGCTGGTCGACTCCAGGGGCGTGGTGCACAAGGAGCGCACCGACCTCAACAGCTTCAAGAAGGCTTACGCACGTAAGACAAAATTGCGCACGCTGGAAGATGCGATGGCCGGCGCCGATGTGTTCGTCGGTGTCTCGGGCGCCAATCTGGTGAGCCCGGCGATGGTGAAAAGCATGGCCGACCGCCCGGTGGTTTTCGCGCTCGCCAACCCCAACCCCGAGATTGCGCCGGAGAAGGCGAAGGCCGCACGCAGCGACCTCGTCATGGCGACCGGGCGTTCGGATTACCCCAACCAGGTCAACAACGTGCTGGGCTTCCCCTTCATCTTCCGCGGCGCGCTCGACGCCCGGGCGAAAGAGATCACCCAGGACATGCTGATCGCCGCGGTGCATGCGCTGGCCGAACTCGCGCGCGAACCGGTGCCGGCCTCGGTGCTGAAGGCCTATAAGCTGACGAAGCTGAAATTCGGCCCGGACTACATCCTGCCCAAGCCCTTCGATCCGCGTCTGGCCCAGCGCGTGCCGCAGGCGGTGGCCAAGGCGGCGAAGGCCGCTGCCAGGAAAACCACAGTGAAGAAGGCGGCCACGAACAAGGCGGCCACGACGACGCTGAAGAAAGCCAAGGCGCCTGCCAAGCGCCGTTAAACCGGCCAATCCAACTCTCGAACCGTGCCGTGAAACCGATCGCGCGCCCCGTTGACCTCAATCTGTTCCGCATCCATTTGCCGCTTCCCGGCTGGGTGTCGATCCTGCACCGGGTGTCGGGCGCGCTGCTGTTTGCGGCCCTGCCGCTGGGGGTATGGGGCCTGTCGGTATCGCTGGCGGATGAAGCCGGTTTTCAGCGCATCGCCGATTGCATCGCGCATCCGCTGGCCCGGCTGGTTCTGCTGGCTTTGATCTGGGCGTTTGCCCATCATCTCCTGGCCGGCGTGCGGCACCTGGCACTGGACGCGCACTGGGGCGTGGATCTTCGGCGCGCGCGGCAGAGCAGTCTTGCGGTCATGTTGGCGAGCGGGCTGGTCACGCTCGCCGCTGCCTGGAGGCTGTTCGCATGAAATCCGCCACCGGCTCCCACACCGGCACCGGCACCTGGCTGGTGCAGCGCGCCACCGCGCTGGCGCTGGCGCTGGTCTTGCCCGGGTTGATGATCTACTTTCTCGCTGCGCTACCGACGGATTTCGCCGGCTGGCAGGCGCTGTTCGCGCCGCTGTGGCTGCGCCTGCTGATGCTGCTGACGGCGGCGGCGCTGGCGCTGCACGCCTGGGTCGGGATGCGCGACATTTTCATGGACTACGTCCATTCCACCGGACTGCGGCTGGCGCTGTACCTTGCGGTCATCGTTACCCTGGCGGGCAGCGTGCTGTGGCTGACGGCCACCTTGTGGAGCGCGCCATGAACACGCGCCGCTTCGACGCGCTCATCATCGGCGGCGGCGGTGCGGGCCTGCGTGCGGCGCTGCAGCTGGCGCGCTCGGACTACAAGGTCGCGGTGGTGTCGAAGGTCTTCCCCACGCGTTCGCACACCGTGTCGGCGCAGGGCGGCATCACCGCCGCGCTTGCCAACGTCGACGACGACCGCTGGGAATGGCACATGTACGACACGGTCAAGGGCGGCGACTGGCTGGGCGACCAGGACGCGATCGAGTTCATGTGCCGCGAGGCGGCCTCGGCCGTCTACGAGCTTGAGCACATGGGGCTGCCGTTCTCGCGCCTCGACAACGGAAAAATTTATCAGCGGCCGTTCGGAGGCCAGTCAAAGAACTTCGGCGGCGAGCAGGCCACCCGCACCTGCGCCGCCGCCGACCGCACCGGCCACGCGCTCCTGCACACGCTGTACCAGCAGAACATCGCCCACCGCACGCAGTTCTTCGACGAATACTTCGCACTCGACCTGCTGCGCGATGCCGACGGCTATTGCCTCGGCGTGACGGCGATCTCCATCGAAACCGGCGAGCCGCTCCTGATCGAAGCGCGCGCGACGCTGCTCGCCACCGGCGGAGCAGGGCGGGTGTTCGGCAATAGCAGCAACGCCATGATCAACACCGGCGACGGCCTCGGCATGGTGCTGCGCGCCGGCCTGCCGCTGCAGGACATGGAGTTCTGGCAGTTCCACCCCACGGGGATTGCCGGCGTCGGCAGTCTCATCACCGAGGGCGCGCGCGGCGAGGGTGGCTATCTGCTGAACAAGAATGGTGAGCGCTTCATGGAGCGCTACGCGCCGCACGCGAAGGATCTGGCCGGGCGCGACGTGGTGGCGCGCGCCATCGCCCTCGAAATCGCCGAGGGCCGCGGCTGCGGACCGCGCGGCGACTACATCGATCTGAAGCTCGACCATCTGGGCGAGCGGGCCATCGCCGAGAAGCTGCCCGGCATCCGCGAACTGTCGATCCGCTTCGCCGGCGTCGATCCGGTCAAGGCACCGATTCCGGTCGCGCCCACCGCGCACTACATGATGGGCGGCATCCCCACCAACCTGCATGGCCAGGTTGTCGCGCCCGCGCGCTTCGGTCCCGAGGAGCCGGTGCCCGGACTGTACGCCGTCGGCGAATGCGCCTGCGTGTCGGTGCACGGCGCCAACCGACTGGGCGGCAACTCGCTGCTCGACCTCATTGTGTTCGGCCGCGCTGCGGGCAAGCACATGCAGGAGACCCTGCGCGACAACCCCTATCCGCGTCCGCTGCCGGAAAATGCGGCCGAAGTCAGCCTTGCGCGGCTCGCGCGCTGGGATCGCCCCGGCAGCGAACGCGTGGCGGCGATCACCGACGATTTGCGGCGCATGATGCAGGCGCATGCCGGCGTGTTCCGTACCGACGCCGTGCTGCGCGAGGGGCTGGAAAAGCTGGACATGCTGGAAGACCGTCTGGCGCACGCCGGTCTGCAGGACACCAGCCGCGTGTTCAACACCGCGCGCATCGAGGCGCTGGAGCTTGAGAACCTGATGGGCGTGGCGCGCGCAACGCTGGTGTCGGCGCTCAACCGCACCGAGAGCCGCGGCGCGCATACGCGCGAGGATTTTCCCCAGCGCGACGATGAACACTGGCTGAAGCACACGCTGTATTCGCGCGAGGGGGATCAGGTGGATGCCAAGCCGGTGCGGCTGAAGCCGCTGACGGTGGAGTCGATCCGGCCGAAGGAGCGGGTGTATTGATGATTGCGTGTCATTGCGAGGCGCAGCCGAAGCAATCCAGAGTGCATGCGGATGAATTCGCCTAAGCAGCCCGCGGTCTACATCCTCGCCAGCAAGCGAAATGGAACGCTTTATACCGGCGTGACATCGGATCTGACGAAACGGGGTGGCAGCACAGAAACAACTTGGCTGAGGGATTCACACAGAAGTATTCAGTGCACATGCTGGTCTATTACGAACTTGCGGATGAGATGACGGCTGCCATTGCGCGAGAAAAGCAGATCAAGGGCGGCTCACGGGCCAAAAACTCGCTTTGATCGAATCGATGAATCCCGGCTGGCGTGATCTATATGACGACATTCTTGGCTAGCGGTGCCTGGCATCATCCCGTCATCGCGAGGCCAGAAGGGCCGTGGCGATCCAGAAGTCATGATGCCTGCGTGCGTTCTGGATTGCTTCGGCTGCGCCTCGCAATGACGGCCCACTTGGTCATTGCGAGCAACGCGAAGCAATCCAGAATGCGGGCGGAGTTGACGGCCTATACGTCATTGTGGCCCTCATTACCTCGCATTGACTGTTCAAGCCATTGTTCACTTGGCGTACGGTGTTCTGGATTGCTTCGGCTGCGCCTCGCAATGACGGACGTGTGGAGAGGCCCATGAAATTCCGCCTCTACCGCTACTCCCCCGAGTCCGGCGAAAAACCCCACATGCAGGACGTCGACCTCGACATCGAACCCGCCGGCAAGATGCTGCTCGACGCGCTGCTGGCGATCAAGGCGCAGGACGAGACGCTCTCCTTGCGCCGTTCCTGCCGCGAGGGCGTGTGCGGGTCGGATGCGGTGAACGTGAACGGCCGCAACCGGCTGGCGTGCATCACGCCGCTGTCCGAACTGAAGCAGCCGATCGAGGTGCGGCCGCTGCCGGGGCTGCCGGTGATCCGCGACCTGATCGTGGACATGGAGCCGTTCTACAGGCAGTACCGCTCGATCAAGCCGTGGCTGATCAACGACGCGCCCGAGCCCGAAGTGGAACGCCTGCAAAGCCCGGAGGACCGCGCGCTGCTCGACGGCGCCTACGAGTGCATCCTGTGCGCCTGCTGCACCACGTCATGTCCGTCGTTCTGGTGGAACACGGACACCTTCGTCGGTCCGGCGGGCCTCTTGCAGGCTTACCGCTTCATCGCCGACTCGCGCGACGAGGCGACTGCGGCGCGGCTCGACAATCTGGAGGACCCGTACCGGTTGTACCGTTGCCGCGGCATCATGAACTGCGTCGACGTCTGCCCCAAGGGCCTGAACCCGACGGAAGCGATCGGGCGCATCAAGTCGCTGCTGGTGAAACGCCGTGTCTGATGGCTTCGCGCCCTCTCCCCAGCCCTCTCCCGCTTCCGGGAGAGGGGGCGAGCGTGATGCCCAAACCGATAGAATGGCCTGGCGCTGCCGCCGCGGACTGCTCGAACTCGACCTCTGGCTGGGTGGCTTTTGGGCCGCGCACCGCGCTACACTTGAGCCTTGCGAGACAGCAGCGCTGGAGCGGCTGCTGGACCTGTCCGACATGGAAATCGTCGACAGGCTGCACGGCCGGTCGCCTGCGGGCGATGCCGAGCTTGAAGCGCTTGTTCAACGCCTGCAGCATTACCGGGCAGCAACATATTTGGAATCACAATGAAAAAAACCGTCACCCTCACGTTCAGCGACGGCAGCCCTTCGATTGAACTGCCGATCGAACAGGGCACCTACGGCAAGCCGGTGATCGACATCCGCGCGCTCGGTGCGCACGGCTACTTCACACACGATCCGGGCTTCACCGCAACTTCCAGCTGCACCTCGGCGATCACCTACATCGATGGCGACGAGGGCCTGCTGTATTACCGCGGCTACCCGATCGACCAGCTGGCCTACCAGTCGGACTACATGGAAGTCTGCTACCTGCTGATCCACGGCGAACTGCCGACGGCCGAGCAAAAAATGGCTTTCGAGGAATCGATCCGTCACCACACCCTGCTGCACGACCAGATGGAGAACGTGTTCCGCGGCTTCCGCCGCAGCGCGCACCCGATGGCGGTGATGATCGGCGTAACCGGCGCGATGTCGGCCTTCTATCACGCAGGCCTCGACAACTTCAATTCGGCGCACCGCGAGGTCGTCGCCCACCGTCTGATCGCCAAGATCCCCACGGTCGCGGCCTGGGCCTACAAGTTCAACGAGGGCCAGCCTTTCGTCTATCCGCAGAACCGGCTGTCGTATGCCGAAAACTTCATGCACATGATGTTTTCCAGCCCGTGCGAGCCCTACGAGCCGAACCCGGTGCTGGCGCGCGCGCTCGACCGCATTTTCATCCTGCACGCCGACCACGAGCAGAATGCCTCGACCTCGACGGTGCGCCTGGCAGGCTCCAGCGGCGCCAACCCCTACGCCTGCATCGCCAGCGGCATGGCCTCGCTGTGGGGACCGCTGCATGGCGGCGCCAACGAGGCGGTGCTGCGAATGCTGGAGGAGATGGACGACGTCTCCAAGATTCCGGGATTCATCAAGCGCGCCAAGGACAAGTCCGACCCGTTCCGCCTGATGGGCTTCGGCCACCGCATCTACAAGAACATGGACCCGCGCGCCGCGATCATCCGCCAGACCTGCTACGAGGTGCTGGACGAGCTCGACCTGCGCGACGACCCGCAGTTCAAGATCGCCCTCGAACTCGAGCGCATCGCGCTGGAGGACGAGTACTTCATTTCGAAGAAGCTCTATCCCAACGTCGACTTCTATTCCGGCATCATCTTCCGCGCCATGGGCATCCCCACCAGCATGTTCACCGCGCTGTTCGCCATGGCGCGCACCGCCGGCTGGGTCGCGCAGTGGCACGAAATGCTGTCCGACCCCGCGCACAAGATCGGCCGGCCGCGCCAGCTCTACACCGGTTCGGAGCGGCGCGAATTCGTGCCGCTGGACCAGCGCGGGGCCTGAACACGCAAGCCCTCGCCCATGAGCGCGCCTGACTGGTCCCGGACGTCCCCGCTGTATGCAGGCAACGCGGCCTATCTGGAACAGTTCGGCGACGATGCGCTGGCGCCCTGGCTGACGCAGCCGTTTCCTGGGACGGAGCCCCCATCGGATGCCGCCCAGGTCGCGGTGCTGCGGCTGATCAACGCCTACCGCTACCTGGGGGTGCGCCGCGCCGACCTGGATCCCCTGCGGCGCTTCGAGCCGCCGCCCACGCCGGAACTCGACCCCGCGCACTACGGCCTGACCGACGCGGACATGAGCCGCGAATTCGAGACCGGCTCGCTGTTCGGGGTGGAGCGCAGCACCCTCGCCGACATCCTGCGGCGGCTCAGCGCGGCGTATTGCGGCCACGTCGGCGCCGAATACATGCACATCACCGAGGTCGCGCGCAAACGCTGGCTGCAGGAGCGCATCGAATCGGCGCAGGGGCGCTTCGGCGCCTCGCCCAGCCTGAAAAAGAAACTGCTGAAGCGGCTGACCGATGCCGAGACGCTGGAAAAATTCCTCCACACGCGCCACGTCGGGCAAAAGCGCTTTTCGCTCGAAGGCGGCGAGAGCCTGATCCCCTTGCTCGACCAGGTGATCGAGCGCTGCGCCCGCCATGGCGCCAAGGAAATCGTGATCGGCATGGCGCATCGCGGGCGCATCAACGTGCTGGCGAACATCATGGGGCGCTCGCTGGAAAGCCTGTACGAGGAACCGGCGAACGGCTACCCCGATTCGCCGCTGTCGGGCGACGTCAAATACCACCAGGGCTTTTCCACCGATTTCGCCACGCCCTACGGCCCGGTGCACGTGGCGCTGGCCTTCAATCCCTCGCATCTCGAAATCGTGCACCCGGTGGTGCGCGGCTCGGTGCGCGCGCGCCAGGACCGGCGCGGCGACGTGCTCGGCTACGAAGTGGTGCCGGTGATCCTGCACGGCGACGCCGCGCTGTCGGGGCAGGGCGTGGTGATGGAAAGCCTCAACATGTCGCAGACGCGCGGCTTCCGCAACCACGGCGCGATCCACATCGTCATCAACAACCAGATCGGCTTCACCACGTCCGACCCGCGCGACGTGCGCTCCACGCTGTACTGCACCGACGTGGCGAAGATGGTCGAGGCACCGGTGCTGCACGTCAACGGCGACGACCCCGAGGCGGTCGCCTTCGCGGTGCAGACGGCGGTCGATTACCGCTACACCTTCCACAAGAACTGCTTCATCGACCTGGTGTGCTACCGTCGCCACGGCCACAACGAGCAGGACGAGCCGCTCGCCACCCAGCCCTTGATGTACCGCCGCATCCAGGCGCACTCCAGCACCCGGATCCTGTATGCGCAGCGGCTGGTGGAGGAGGGTATCCTGACCCAGGCGCAGGCCGACGACATGGTGGACCACTGTCGCGAGCGGCTGGAGCACGGCGAGTCGCTGAGCCCGCCGGCCCTGTCCGACTTCAAGGAAACCTTCAGCATGGACTGGGGCCGCTTCAAGGACACCCAGGCCGCCGAGGTGCCAACCGCGGTACCGGCCGCGCGGCTGGACTTCCTGGGCGAACGCATCACCACCCTGCAGCATGAAATCGAACTGCATTCGCGGGTGCAAAAAGTGCTGGACGACCGCCGCAGGATGCGCGCGGGCGAACTGGCGATGGACTGGGGCTATGCCGAAAACCTGGCCTACGCCAGCCTGCTCGACGCCGGCCACAATGTGCGGATATCGGGACAGGATTCGGCGCGCGGCACCTTCTTCCACCGCCACGCCGTGTGGCACGACCAGAAGCGCGAGCGCCGCCAGAGCGGCGTCTACATCCCGCTCGAACACATCCACAACCAGCAGGGCAACTTCACCATCATCGACTCGCTGCTGTCGGAAGAGGCCGTGCTCGCGTTCGAATACGGCTATTCGACTGCCGACCCCGACACCCTGGTGGTGTGGGAGGCGCAGTTCGGCGACTTCGCCAACGGCGCGCAGGTGGTGATCGACCAGTTCATCACCAGCGGCGAAGCCAAATGGGGCCGCCTGTGCGGCCTCACGCTAATGCTGCCGCACGGCTTCGAAGGGCAGGGGCCGGAGCACTCCTCGGCCCGCCTCGAGCGCTTCCTGCAGCTGTGCGCGCAGGACAACATCCAGGTCTGCGTACCGACGCTGCCGGCACAGATGTTCCACCTGCTGCGGCGGCAGATCGTGCGTCCGCTGAGAAAGCCGCTGGTGATCCTGAGTCCGAAGAGCCTGCTGCGTCATCCCGCTTCCACCTCGTCCCTGGCGGAATTGAGCAGCGGGGCGTTTCTCCCCGTTATCGACGATCCGCGCGCGCCGCGCCAGGCGAAACGCGTGGTGGTATGCAGCGGGCGGGTGTGGTTCGATCTCGAGGCCTCGCGCGCGGCGCGCGGGCTGGAGGACGTCGCGCTGGTGCGGGTGGAACAGCTCTACCCTTTCCCCGATGCGGCGTTCTGCGCCATGCTGAATGCCTATCCGCAGGCCGACACCTTCGTCTGGGCGCAGGAAGAACCGATGAACCAGGGCGCGTGGTACCAGACCCTGCACCACCTCAACCGCTGCGCACCCGGGCGGCGCTTCCATTACGCCGGCCGGCCGCCCGCCGCCGCGCCCGCGTCGGGCTACGTCACGCGCCACCGGGCGGAACTGGAAGCGCTGCTGAACGACGCGCTGGAGACCCCTTATGAAGCTTGAAGTGCGTGTGCCGACCCTGTCCGATTCCGTCGCCAGCGGCACCCTGCTGCCGTGGCGCAAGCAGGTGGGCGAGTCCGTCGCGCGCGACGACACCCTGGTCGACCTGGAAACCGACAAGGTGATCCTGGAAATTCCCGCCCCGGCATCCGGCATCCTGGTCGAGATCAGCCGGCCCGAGGGCACGGTGGTCAAAGCCGACGAGGTGGTGGCGGTGATCGAGACCGGCGAAACCCTGGTTTCAGCCCCCCCCGCGGCACAAGCTGCCGCCGTGGTGCCCGCGCATCCGGTTGCCGCCGCGACGGCTACCCCGACGATTGCCGCAGCGGCGCCCAAGCTTCGCCAGCCGCTGCCTGCCGTTCCCGTGGCGGCGCCTGCTGCTGCGCCAGGCGAAAGCCGCCGCGAGCCGATGTCGCGCCTGCGCCAGCGGGTGGCCGAACGCTTGGTCGCGGCGCAGCACACCGCCGCCATGCTCACCACCTTCAACGAAGTGAACATGCAGCCGGTGAACGAGCTGCGCCAGCGCTACAAGGCCGAATTCGAGGTCAAACACGGCGTCAAGCTCGGCTACATGTCGTTCTTCGTGCGCGCGGTGTGCCAGGCGCTGCAGCAGTTCCCCGTCGTCAACGCCGCCATCGACGGCAACGACATCGTGTGGCACGGCGACGTCGACATCGGCATCGCCATCTCCAGCCCGCGCGGGCTGGTGGTGCCGATCCTGCGCCGCGCGCAGACGCTGTCGCCGGCCCGGATCGAAGCGGCCATCGCCGACTTCGCCCGCCGTGCGCGCGAGAGCAAGCTCACGCTCGAGGACCTCTCCGGCGGCACCTTCTCCGTCACCAACGGCGGCGTGTTCGGCTCGCTCCTGTCCACACCCATCCTCAACCCGCCGCAGTCGGCCATCCTCGGCATGCACACCATCCAGGAGCGCCCGGTCGCCGAAAACGGCCAGGTGGTCATTCGCCCGATGATGTATCTGGCGCTGACCTACGACCACCGGCTGATCGACGGCCGCGACGCGGTGCAGTTCCTGGTCGCGCTGAAGGCGGCGCTGGAAGCGCCTGAAACCCTGCTGCAGGAGAATTGAGCATGTCGGAAAACCTGGTCGAGGTCCGCGACCTGCATTTCGCGTTTGAAAATAACCGGGTGCTCAAGGGCATCAACCTCGCCATTCCGCGTGGCAAGGTGGTCGCCATCCTCGGCGTCAGCGGCTGCGGCAAGACCACGCTCTTGCGCCATTTCGGCGGCCAGCTGAGGCCGTCGCGCGGCAGCGTGAGTTTCGACGGCCAGGTCGTGCACCAGCTGAACAACACCGAGCTCTACGCGATGCGGCGCAAGATGGGCATGATGTTCCAGGTCAGCGGGCTGTTCAGCGACCTGTCGGTGTTCGACAACATCGCCTACCCGATGCGCGAGCACACCGACCTGCCGGAGGACGTCATCCACGACCTGGTGCTGATGAAGCTCCACGCCGTCGGCCTGCGCGGCGCCCACGCCCTGCGCACCAGCGAACTGTCGGGCGGCATGGAGCGCCGCGTGGCGCTCGCCCGGGCGATCGCGCTCGACCCCATGCTGATCATGTACGACGAGCCCTTTGCCGGCCTCGACCCGATTTCGCTCAACACCATCGCCAACCTGATCCGGCGTCTCAACGATGCGCTCGGACTGACCTCGATCGTGGTGACCTACGACGTGTCGGAATCGCTGAAGGTCGCCGACTATGTCTATTTCATCCACGACGGCGTGGTGGTGGCCGAAGGCAACGCCGTCGACATGCTCGATTCCGCCGACCCTTTTGTCCACCAATTCGTCCACGCCAAACCGGATGGCCCGGTTGCCTTCCAGTACCCGTGCCGGCCCTATCCGGAGGAACTGGAAATCACCGGCAACTGAAGCCCCCGCCCAGGCCTTGTGGCCTGCGTGTCATTCCGCCACCGCCTCGCCCCAGTAGTTGAAGGTCAGCGGCCGCGGCCCGGGCAGGTAACGGGTCTGCAGGCTGTCGCAGCGGAACCCGGCTTCCGCCAGCAGCGCCGGCACGTCCCGGTCCAGATGGCAGCCGCCGGCGATCTTCTGCCAGTGCGGCTGCAGCCTGCCTTGCCAGCGCCGCACGCTCTCGTCGGGCGCGCGGCCGTGCTCGCAGAACAGGAGCCGGCCGCCCGGCGCGAGCACGCGGCGCATTTCCCGCAAGGCCGTGACCGGGTCGGGGATCGTGCAGAGCGTGTAAGTGGTGACGACGGTATCGATGCTCGCGTCCTCCAGCGGGATGGTCTCGGCCGTCACCCCGATGAGCTCGACGTCGAGCCCTGCGCGGGCGATGCGCTTCAACGCGAGCCGGTGCATCTGCAAGGCGGGATCCAGGCCGACGATGTAGCTGACCCTGAACTTGTCGTAGAAGGGCATGTTGAGGCCGGTCCCGATGCCCACCTCGAGCACGCGGCCGTGCGCCAGCGGCACGATCATCTCGCGCTGGCGGCGGATGGGTTTCATGCCGCAGGCGAAGTCCACAAGATGCGGCAGGAGGTGGCGGTCGTACCAGCTTGCGTTCATGCAGGCAGCATGTCTATTCCGCCAGCAACCTTACCGTGGTGTTGGCCGTTGCGCGGTCGATGTCGAATTGCACCACGCAGTATTCGTTCCGTTCGTCGATGGGCGTGGGGTCGTCCGCACAACTGCAGCCGGCGATCACCCCCGTATAGAAAATGCCCGCCTTGGCGTGGATCATGCCGGTGTCCTCGCGCACGCTGATCACCATCGCCTGGAAGGGCCGGTCCGTCACGTGGCTGCTGACGGCCAAGCCCTGCTGCAGCGGCAGGAGCGCGGCATCCAGCTGTTCGATTTCGCGCTTGAGAATCGCCTCGAACCCGGGCGTTCCCCAGGCTTTCAATGCGTCGGGCAGTCGGATCATGGGTATCGGGTTCCATGTTCGGTTGAGATATTCGACCGCTTACACGTGCGGAAAATCCTGCGATCGGCCACGCCGAGGGTGATGAGGCTGATGCGGGGTTCCATGGCTTTCTTCTAAGGCTGGGCGCCGCGCGAACGCGCCGCCGCGTCAAGCGATTCAAGCGAGCGGGCCATGTCATCGACAACCCGCGCCGAGTTCATGATGAAGGTGTGAAGCGAAGGCACCTCGACAGCGCTCGCTTCAAAGCCGCCGATGGCTTCCGATACGCTGAGGATGCCGTCGTTGGCTTCCATGCCGAACGGCAGCCACGCGGCGCGCGGACCGCCGACCCCGGCATAGATCCGGGTGAACGTCGGCGGCATCGGCAGCTGGCGCATGAATTCGTCGATCGCCAGCAGCCGGCCCATTTCGCCCGTCAGGAGTCGATAGAGCCGGTACCGGGAAAAGAACCGTGCAGCCTTGCAGGCCACCATCGGCGGCGCCAGGAAAAAACAGGCGGCAGGCATGCGGCCTTCCAGCTGGCCGAGCGCCGTGCGGATGATCACCGTCCCGAGGGAATGGCCCACCAGCGCGTAGTTGGCGGTGTCGATCCGGCGGTCGATCAGCTTCACCAGGCGGGCGGTCGCGCCCTGCAGGGTCTCGAACGTCGGCGAATAGCCGAACAGGATCGGGTTGTGCCCCGCGCGCCGCAGACGCCGGCGCAGCCGCATCATCGAAAGCGGCGTTCGGCCCATGCCATGAATCAGGACCATGTCCAAGACTCAGGAGGCGGCGCCGGCAAGCAGCGCCTGGTAGACGGCGAGGTCCGCCGCCGAATGGCAGCAGAAGATCACCTCGCGGATGAGCGGAAACGCAGGCACGGTCGCGCGCACCGTCGACACCGCCACCGGCGCAGCCAGTGCAACGGGGTAGCCGTAGACGCCGGTGCTGATGCCCGGAAACGCCAGCGACCGGATGCCGTTCTCTGCCGCGACCTTGATCGAACGCCGGTAGCACGACGCCAGCAGTTCCGGCTCGCCCCGATCGCCGCCATGCCAGACCGGGCCGACCGTGTGGATCACGAAGCGGGCGGGCAGGCGGTAGCCTTGGGTGAGCTTGGCGTCGCCGGTGTCGCAGCCGCCCAGCAGGCGGCACGCGGCCAGCAGTTCGGGCCCGGCAGCGCGATGGATCGCGCCATCAACGCCGCCGCCGCCCAGCAGCGACGAATTGGCGGCGTTGACGATGGCATCCACCGCGAGGGTGGTGATGTCGGCCTGAATGGCACCCAATGTGGCTGGCATGGTGGAATCGAAAAAATAACGTATCTGAATCTGTGCCCCGTCGGCCCCAGGCGCGCCCCTACGCCCCCGTGGGAGCGGCGTCCACGCCGCGATTTCAGCTCAAGCCACCCATCGACAGCCAGGGCCAGCCCCCTAGCGCCCGGGTAGCGCGACCTCGACGGTCTTGCCGCCATAGCCGAATTTCTGATCGCGTGCCTGCGCCGTGACGGTCCGAACGCCGCGCGGAATCCTGACCCCATGGAGGTCCCGGGTAAAGGGCTGCTCGCTGGCGTGGTCGTGCAGCAGCTTGCGTTCACCATAGACCGTGCCGTCCTTGCCGACAATGCGAAAGGCATCCGCATAGCGCTGCGGCGTGTCGTAGGGCGAGGACACCGTGACATCGAAATCGAAGATATCGGGCGCCCGGGATTGGGCCTTGGCGGCAATCACGTCGGGATACCGCTGGGCGGATGGATCGTCCGCCCGTGCAGTCGGCGTCGCCAGGCAAGCGCCAAGCGCGAGAAGCGCAAAATATCGAACAGGCTGTCGCATGGGAATGATCTTACGCCGACACGGTGGCAGGGCGCCATGAACTTCCTGGCCGCCGAAGAACCCAACCCACGCGGGCCGGTATCGCTGCATCGTTTTTACAATGCGCATGACAACATCGGAGAAGCTGTGATGGAAACTCTCCCGGACATTACGCGTCGCAGGCTGCTGGCTTCCATTGCGGCCGCACCCCTGCTGGGGCCGGCGATGGCACGGGCGCAGCAGGCCAGCCCCGCCACCCGGGCCATCCCGTCGAGCGGCGAATCCTTGCCGCTGGTTGGCCTCGGCACCTGGATCACCTTCAACGTTGGCAACGACCGCGCCGCGCGCGATGCCAGCGCCGAGGTGATACGCGCCTTCTTCCAGGCGGGCGGGCGCCTCATCGACAGCTCGCCCATGTACGGCTCTTCCCAGGAAGTCATCGGCTATGCCCTCAAAAAATTCGGCCGCCCGGCGGACCTGTTCGCCGCCGACAAGGTGTGGATTGCCGACAGCGCCGAAGGCCGCGCGCAGATGGAGCGGTCGCGCCGATATTGGGGCATTCCGCGCTTCGACCTGATGCAGGTGCACAACCTGCTGTCGTGGCAGGCACACCTGCCGACGCTGTTTGCCATGAAGGCGGCCGGCCAGCTGCGCTACGTGGGCATCACCACCTCGCACGGCCGCCGCCATGGCGACATGGCGCAGATCATGGCCAGCCAGCCGCTCGATTTCGTCCAGCTCACCTACAACCTCGTCGACCGCGAGGTGGAGCAGCGCCTGCTGCCTCTGGCGCGCGAGCGCGGCATCGCCGTCATCGTCAACCGGCCGTTCCAGCAGGGCGCGCTGCTCGACCGGCTCGAACGCCATCCGCTGCCGCCGTGGGCGGCCGAAATCGACTGCACCAGCTGGGCCCAGTTCGCCCTCAAGTTCATCATTTCGCATCCCGCCGTCACCTGCGCGATTCCGGCCACCACCCGTGTCGACCACGTGCGGGAGAACGTGGGCGCGGCAAGCGGGCGCCTGCCCGATCAGGCCATGCGCGCGCGCATGGCCGCCCATGTGGCGCGGCTCTGATGTCGGAGTGGTGGACTTACGGCCCGCGCGATCTGCTGCTGTTTTCGTCGCGCACGTATTACCGGCTGTTCGAGCTCTATAACCTCGAATGGTGGCCGCTGCAGCTGCTTGCGCTCGCCCTGGGCGCTGCCGTGCTGGTGCTGTGGCGGCGCGGCGGCGAGCGGGTAGGGCGCGCCATCGCGGCGATCCTCGCGCTGGGTTGGCTGTGGGTCGCCTGGGGCTTCCACTGGCAGCGCTACGCCAGCATCAACCCGGCTGCCAGCTATTTCGCATGGGCCTTCGCCCTCCAGGCCTTGCTGCTGTTGTGGCTGGGGGCGGTGCGCGGCCGGCTCGCGCCGGCGCCGGCCAGCCGGCTGCAGCTGCGCGCCGGCCTCGCGCTGTTTCTGTTTGCCCTGCTGATTTTTCCCCTGGTCGGCCCGCTGCTGGGCAGAAGCTGGACGCAGGCCGAAGTGTCCGGCATGGCGCCCGACCCCACCGCACTGGCCATGCTCGGCGTCCTGTTGCTTGCCGGCGCGCGGCCGGCGTGGGGGCTATACCCGATCCCCGTGGCCTGGTGCCTGATCAGCGGCGCCACCCTGTGGGCGATGGGAGCGCCCGACTTTGCGGTCGCGCCGCTTGCCGCGCTGCTGACGCTCGCCCTCGCCGTCGGCGCTCGCCCATCGAGCGCGTGAACAAGCAGTCGGATCTCACCTGGTTCTCGCCAGTGCGACCCGAATGTAGGCCTGGCCGTCTTCAGCGAGCTGCACGATGTAATGCGACCGTTCGCTCGACTTCTCTTTTCCCGATGCGTCAAACGATGGCCATCGCACGTCGACGGCGGCAAGCTTCTCGCTCAGTATGTCGACCCGCTCGATTTCCGGCCTGGTCGATACGAGGCCTTGCAAGTGGTACCACTCGGCAGCTTGCGAAAAGAATTCCTCGATCTCGGTGGCACCGGAGACCGCGAGCGCGGCGTCCTCGGAAAGAACCAATGCGGGCACTCCCCAGCAGGCCGAGGCTTTGCGCAGGTCGCCCGCGCTCAAAGCCTGGCCGAGCTGTTCAAGCAACCGGCCAATCTGATCTGTCTGCATCGTGAGCTCCTATAGGGAAAGCCTGAACAAGTTGTCATTGCGAGGAGCGTAGCGACGCGGCAATCAAGAAATGTGCGATTGATCAATGCACTGGATTGCCGTGCTTCGCTCGCAATGACAAGGATATGGACTTGTTAAGTGCTTCCTTCGTTGTCTTTGCCGGGACCGTTCTCACTTGATTTCAGCGCCCCTCGTTTCGAGAAGTTCCTTCAGTATCGAACGGTGACAGCGGGCCTCGTCCTCGCAATAGCAGCCGATGGAGAAGTTGGCGTGGTGCGAGAGCGCCGCGAGCAGATCCATATCCCGCTTCGCCTCGGGTGACTTCATTTCGGAAAGAAACCGCCGTTTGAATGTCCGCCAGGTCTTGTCGTCCGATACGGGGAACGCTTCCCGGAGAAGGGCTTCACTCGGAGACAGGTTCGGGAACCACACGTCATACAGGTCCTTCGACGCATAGTCCTCTTTCCGCACCCCGCGCGGGGGACGCCGCACCGTGCCGATCCGCAGCCCCTCGTCGCGTGCTCTGGCACTGCCCAGTCGTACGATCCGTATGGCCATGGGGTTGCTATGCGTATTAGGCAGTTCGAATCTTTCGTTAGTTCAGCAATTCAACCGGGTCGCTCAAACGGGGACAGCTGCATGAATGATGCGAATCGGGAATGAATATTTTTGTTACCTATTTCCCCGGCAACTCATGAAAAGAGCTCTGAATAACGAAGCCGAAATGAGGAGTCGGATTGCTTACAATAATCTGCTCTCCTGTCGGCTTTTTAATGACATAGCCGTCAAAGGTTTTTTCCTGACCGCCTTGCAGGTTGCCATACACTTTCACCTTCTCATCAGGAGTCAGGTTCAGTTTTTTGTTGTCCGGCAATTTGGCTCTAACAAAGATTGAGCCGGTAGCATCTTTTAGAGTAAAACCACTTTCACCAAGTTGCATGACGGTTCCCTCGATTGTGGTTACCGGCGGCAATGCCAGATCCTTGATCGGTGTAGTGCCGGCGCACCCACTAACCATCACGGTAACCACGGCCAACACAGACATAGAGATGGTTTTCATTCCGCTTCTCCTTTTCGATGATTTGCCTAACCAGGCTTTGAACTGCGCCCTGTAGCGATGCGTTCTTGGCGGTCTTGCTTTACCCATGAGACATCTATGTTTCGTGGGGAAGGTTAGCGTCGCTGCAGCGATGTGATATGTCTTGCTCAGTAGCTCGGAAAAACAAGATGGGGGGTACGAGTTCGAGCAGTTTTCATCGTAGCCCTAATAGGCGTTTTCGGGCACTACCGGTCGCCTTTCAGGGCAGTAACCTGGTTAACCACCCGCAACAGTCGCCGTGCTCACCTGCGTGGCTCCCTCGGGAGCCCACAGATAGTCCGTGTTGCGCACTCGTCAGCGCGCCGCAACCTCTTGAGTCCATCGCGCAATTTCGTCTGTGGAGGCTGACGGTGCGCCTGTATGGTCCGCATTCGGCTCGTAAAGCTTTGTGAGCGCATTGGACGGTAGAGCCCCGAACAGACGATCCTTTGCCTTGCGCAGGCCCGGATAGTCGCGGGTGGGAGCGATATAGAGCACCGGCGTGCTCTTGTTCATTTCAGACACAGCGCGGTTCGCGCTCATCGCGCCCTCGGGGTCGAACCACGTAATATAGGCAGCAGGCGTCGTCACAACCGGATATTTCCCTTTCGATCCTTCGTAGTCGGCGAGGCGGGCTTTCTCCTGTCCCTTTCCTTCTGCAACAAGCCTTCGTGCCTCGGCCATCGTCTCTTCAAGCTGTTGCCGGAATGTCTGGTGCCCAACATCCCCGCCGGGCGCGATGGCGATAATGCCATCGACGGTGTGGTGGCCTCCGAAATGGAGGGCGAAGCCGCCGCCTTGACTGTGTCCAGCGACAAAGATCTTTCGCGCCCCCTTGCCGCGAAGGGAGGCGATGGCTGCCTCGATCTCTTGTTCTGCGGCCTTGACATCGACGTCGTAGTCACGGCGACCGGACCATGGCATTTCAAGGTTCTCAACCAAGTAGTCTTTACCCTGTAGCGCATCGGCCAAGCTTCCAACGCCTTTAGACGGAGAACTGCCTTTGCCGTGCATGAGCACGATGCCGAGTTGCTCCGCGGACATCGCCATTGCAGGCAGAAACATCGTAAGAACTACCAAGATAGACAACGCCGCACGTTTAGTAGAAATACTCATATCCCCCCCCCTTATTTTTCATAAATAAATCACAACGCACAATGTCGTGGTTCCGCTGCGCTGCAGTTCACCTGTCGGCCATGACAAAACCTTATCCGGCAACGCCTTTCTTTCTATTGCATATCTTGTGAGCAATCTGAAGATTCTCAAACTCGTCTGCGCCCTGCATGCCGAGTGGCACGACGTGGTCGACTTCTATATCGTCATGAATAAAGAGGTCGTTACCGCAGATAGGGCACTTATTGCCTTGGCGGCGGATCATGTCATGCTTCTCTGGGCCGGATAGCTTCAGTCTACGATCAGCGGTTGCGTACTTCTTCCGGAAATCCTCAACGCAGACCAGGAAGTCGGTTACATCGCTCACTTCGCTCTCTGTCTCTTCCTGCATGAGTTGCAATAGTCGGTCCACATCGGCACGTATTTCGGCTCGCCTGCGAAGCACTACCTCTGCGTTCAGTTGGTATGTGATGTACCACAAGGCATAGAAGTCTTTTAGTTTTCGAACGTAGTACCGCTTTCCGGCAACATTGAACAGGCTGGTCAACTGCGCATTTAAGTACTGTTCAACATCGTCTACGTCTTTATCAATCAAAAGTGTTCGTATCTTGCGGACGAAGCTATCTGTTCTTTTCAGAGCCTCGATGAGGTTTGCCTTCGCCTCTGGGATTGCTGTTGCGGAGTCAAGCATGCGAGTTACCGACGCCTTTTGCTTGATTCGCACGTTTATTCCAGCGCTTCGTCGAAAGACATCAATAACGCCTTCAAGAAATTGTGTTCCATCGCGAGAGACTTGCGTGAAGGAAAGATACGAAAGAAGCGTCATGAGCTCTTCGTTCCTCATCCGATCGTTCTGGCGTGTTATATAAAACCAGGCGCCGTAACGGGATGTCGATTGTTTGATGGTGTCGATTATTTCCTTGTCGACATAGGAGTTCCACATCTCAAAGGTGTTTTCCTTGATCGGATATGGTCTGCTATTCAAGCGTATGAATAGGTCTACCGGACTGAATCCCTGATTAAAGCGTTCGTCGATGGTGATGACGGATAGGCCGAAGTCCCAAAGACGCTCCTGCTGTGATGGCTCAAGATCACCAAAAGCTTTGCCATTCAAGTGATCAAGAATTCGTAGCCGACTTAGTTGGAAACCATTTTTTTCTGAAAAAACCTGCTCGTTGTTCTCGTCGAGGAACGGTTGGCCCACAAACCCGAGGATGGAAAGAATGCGTTGCTGCCCATCAATTACTTCAGATACCCCGTCGATCCGACGAAACACATAAAGCGGAGGAAGTTTGATTCCAAGAAGCACACTTTCTATGATCCCACTCGACTTCGCTCGATTGATCACTTCTCCTCGCTGGTATGCCGGTCGGAGCATAAATTTGCTTCGCCTAATCTCGTTGCAGAGATCCTCAACGTTCAGAGATGTCGGGTCCTGTTTTTCAATCCGAGAAAATACCAGGGCGACCTCGTCTTCAACAAAAGGTGACGTGATTGCTTGCGCGTCACGAGCACGCTTTCTAAGATAACCATCGAGCGACAATCTAAATTGGCGCTCGAGGAATCCGGCTACGGTTGCATAGCGATTCAGGAATTGCCCGTAGAAAAACTGACTTTCGCCGGGAGCGTATGCCTGATCGTTCTGTGCATATAGCTCGACGAGCTTGGTTGCGGTGATTCCTTCAAGAAGACTATTTGCATCCTTACCTTCTCGATCAAGTATTGCTGCTGCCCAGTACATGACTTCGTTCCAAAGTCTGCTGACGACCCACCCGGCTTCATGCAGTCGGACGCGGAGCTTGTCCACCAGGGTAACGTGCTTGAGAAATTCACGGTAAACCGCTTGCGCATCCTCGTGACTCTCGCTGTACCACTCGTAAAACCTTTGAAGCGACTCTCTTTTCCGGGTGGACAGGATCGGCATTTGTGCACACACAAGAAGGAAGCGGACTTCTTGCAGTGCCTTTTCTAAATTGGTCGGATTGATCTCAGGTACATCCGTGCCAGTAGTCAGAAAAAGTGAGGTGAACGTTTCGTATAACGACGGATTCTGTTTGAGTTTTTCTTTGATAAATTTGGTTGGTTCATCAGCGATGTAAATCGCCCGATCCACCTCTACCTGCCTCAATGGGGTTATTCCAGAGTTATATCTACGGAATATTTCCTTCTTCAGCATGTCTTGCGCGCGTTCACCCACGGCGCTCGGATCGACAACGGCAAATTGGATCAAGCGGAGTTTGGAATCCAGAAATGCATCCCGATCCTGCGGGTTCAAATCTCGAAAACGTTTCTGTGCCAAGTCAAGTCGGACACTGAGCCCCTTGGCGCTTAGTGCGAGCTGATTGTTCTGGAATCGAAGTAAGGTCTCAAAGCGCTGGCGCCCGTCTATCACTTCGAAGCCGTCATTTTTCTCATAAAAGATCAGGGGGGGAACTTCGGTTCCGATGAGGACGCTTTCGATGAAGTAGGTTTGCTTTTCAGTATCCCAAACATAGTTTCGTTGATAGTAGGGTTGGTAGTTGGTTTTCGAAACAAGCCTTGCACCCAATGCCGATTCAATTTTCTTGAGTTCGGATGTAACTTTGACTCGTGTTGTCAGCAATGACTGAATAGCTCGGTAGTCGAAAACCAAGGTGTCATCTGTATCGAAGTCGTAGGTTGCCTCCTCGGCTTCAAGCTTGTCGAGTCGTGTCCGTTTCGACTCTATCGCCCCAGAGTCGCGCGAACAGAGGGGGCAGTTGGACTTGTTTATAGTCCGCATATTTACGGCGGTTTGCCATTCAAAGAGGCAGGTCTTGCACTTCCACCATACGCGGGCGTGGTTTTTTGCAGTAACGTCGCTGGCTGTCCGGTCTCCGTTCTTCGTCGGATGCCACTCGGCAGCGATTTCCGGAAACACGGTTGCAAGTGAATTCTTAGTGGAAGCCTTCCTTCCGGCGCAATAGGGACAGCCTTTGTCGCCACGAGTTGTACGAACGACGAGCAGGGTGTCCCATTCATGGCTGGGATCAACGCTACACTTCCACCACACCCTCTCATGGCTCTTTGGTGGTAGAAGCAAAGGATCAAGGAGAGCGTTCTTCGTCGGATGCCACTCGCGAAACTGATCTGGATATAGGACAGAGAAGGTCTCGTCAGGAAGGGTTTTCTGTCCGGCACAGTATGGACACCCCTTGCCCCTTCGTGCACGATTTCCAATCGTTGCTTCCCATTCATGTCGAGGATTGGTAGTGCAACGCCACCAGACTTTTCGTGTGCTTCCGGCAGAGAAGGAATTCGGATTAAGGTTTCCGTTTTTCTCGAAGTTCCATTCCTGAAGCAAGTCCGGACGAAGCTCGACGAATGGCGGTAGAGTGGACAGAGTGGTTGTCATAGTTCAATGAATCCAGATCAAAAAACGTATTTGAAGTGGCAGGATGGAAACCACTCATCTATCACGCTGAGTACCTGCTGACCAGTTGCCCCAGCCTTTCTGGCGTTAGATTACACTGTTTCGCAGTAGGTACTTTGGCAAAGGAGTCATGAAAACGAATGACGGAACAATCATCAATTACTCAAACCCCGCTTCTAAATGACGCCGAAGATACCGACTACATGCGCGCCGCACTTGAACTCGCCCGCCAGGGCGGGCAGGCGGGCGAGGTGCCGGTGGGGGCGCTGGTGGTGTGCGGCAGCGAGATTGTCGGGCGCGGGTTCAACCAGCCGATTTCCAGCCACGACCCGACGGCGCATGCGGAGGTGATGGCGCTGCGTGATGCGGCGGCGCGGGTCGGCAATTACCGGCTGGTGGGCTGCACCCTGTATGTGACGATGGAGCCGTGCGTGATGTGCGCGGGGGCGATTTTGCATTCCCGGGTGGCGCGGGTGGTGTACGGCGCGCGCGAGTACAAGACGGGCGCGCACGGCAGCATTGTGGACATCTTTGCCGAGCCGCGGCTCAACTTCCATTGCGACGTCAGCGGCGGGGTGCTGGCGGACGAATGCGCGGCGATGATCTCGGGCTTTTTCGAGGCGCGCCGGCAGCAGAAGAAGGAGGCGGTGCAGTGAGCGATCTGGTGATCGAGGTGGATACGCGCCTGCAGCAGCTGTACCTGTGGGAGCCGTACCCGGAAGGCGACATGCTGATCCGCCAGTATCCGGTGTCCACCGCGGCCAACGGGGTGGGGGAGGAGAACGGCAGCTATGGCACGCCGCGCGGGCGGCACCGCATTGCGGAAAAGATCGGCGCGGGCGCGCCGCTGTGCGCGGCCTTCAAGGCGCGCGAATGGACGGGCGAAATCTGGACGCCGGAACTGGATGCCGAAAACCCGGGGCGCGACTGGATCCTGACGCGCATCCTGTGGCTGGACGGGCTGGAGCCGGGCAAGAACCAGGGCGGCACGGTGGACACCCACAACCGCTATATCTACATCCACGGCACCAACGAGGAACACCGGATCGGCACGCCGGCGTCGCACGGCTGCATCCGCATGAAGAATGTGGACGTGGCGGAGCTGTTCGATCTGGTGAAGGTGGGGACGGAGGTCCGGATTTCGTAGGGCGGGGCTGAGGCCTTTGCGTCCGCCCGCTGTTGCGCGGATGCGGAAGGCTCGCCCTTGGGCCGAATGCGGGCGGTGGCGCGGCGCAGGATTCGCGGCGAGGACGCCGCTCCCACACGAACAAGAAGGAGTGCTTTTCTAGTTGTAGCGCCTTTGCGTCGTGGCGGGCCGCGGTGCCGAATTGGTGTCTTTGTGGCGGAAGTTGATGCGGCCCTTGGTTAAATCATAGGGCGACATTTCGATGGTGACCTTGTCGCCGGCCAGGATGCGGATGCGGTGCTTGCGCATTTTGCCGGAGGCGTAGGCGGTGATCTCGAAGCCGTTGTCCAGGGTGACGCGGAAGCGGGTTTGCGGCAGCACTTCGCTGACGACGCCTTCCATTTCTACAAGTTCTTCTTTCGCCATAGGGTCTGTTCCTCATAGTGGGCCGAGGGCGCGGATACCGTGCGCCGGCAAAATTGTGTGCAAAAGATCGCAGTTGGGGGCTGCGGCAACCGCGCCGGGGATACGCGGTGAAGCTGCCAATGAGGAGAGCCGACAAGGTACCCGCGAGGGGCAGAGGAGACTGACCAAAAGATCGATTCGACGGTCAGTATGGGGGGCGGGGCCCGTCTTGGCAAGGCAGACGGCGGGCGCGTGCGGTGCTGCCGCGTCCCCAATCGGCCCAGCGGCAGGCAGGGCGCCGCTTGGCGGCGGGCGGGCTGCGTTGCGACTGTGTCGGATTGTTTGCCGGGTGGTGGCAGGAATGCGCCGCGTCGTGGCCTGAGGGGGGAATGTTTTTAAATGTCCTTTCCTATACTGAACAGCCCAATCAGTCAGAGGAGTTGAGCCATGAATATACGGATTGCTGGACTTATGTTGTTGATGGCTATTGTTGGCGGCTGCGCGGACATGGGCAGCCTGGGTGGGCCGAAATATGGCGAGACGGGCGGCACGGTGGCGAGCCAGACGGAACGCGACGGGACCATTGCCCAGCTCGAAACCATCAAGGTGGACGACAACTACAAGCTGGGCGTGGGCACCGCCGTGGGCGCGGTCGCGGGCGGCCTTCTGGGCTCGGGCGTGGGCGACAGCACCACGGCTACGGTGGCCGGTGCGGTATTGGGCGGGGTGGCTGGCACCTATGCCGAAAGCAAAATCGCCAAAAAGGATGCGCAGCGGGTTACCGTCAACATGGCGACCGGGGGGCGTGTCACGATTACGCAGCCGATCGATGCCCGCCTGCGGGAAGGCATGAGCGTGCGCGTCGAAGGCAGCGGCGAGAGTGCTCGCGTGGTGCCGCGGTAAGAAGAGGGGGCTGAAGGTCCGGTCGCGCCCTCAGTCCGCTCCGGTTCACTGCCTGGCTCGTCCTGCCCTGGTGGCTTCGGGCACCTCGATCAGCTTGCCGCTTTTCACGTCATAGATATAGCCGTAGACGGGGATGTCGCCGGGCACCAGCGGATGGCTGCGGATGCGCTGCACGTCTTCCAGCACGCTCTGTTCCTGGTTGGGAATGGTGAGCCAGCTGATGTGCTCGCCCTCGGCGGAGCCGCCTCCGCCGCCGGCATCGTGCCAGCCGCTGGCGTCGATGCCGGCGGTCTTGAGGCTGCTGCGCAGCAGCTTGCGCATGACGTCGTCGGTGAAGGTTTCCATGCCGCAGTCGGTGTGGTGGATGACGAACCATTCGCGGGTGCCCAGCAGCTTGTAGGAAATGACCAGCGAGCGGATGGCGTCGTCGCTGGCGCGGCCGCCGGCGTTGCGGATGACGTGGGCGTCGCCCTCGGCGAGGCCGGCATATTTGGCCGGGTCGAGGCGGGCATCCATGCAGGTGAGGATGGCGAAACGCCGGGCCGGCGGCATCGCCAGCTTGCCCTTGTCGCCAAAGCTGGATGCATAGTTGTGGTTGGCTGCCAGGACTTCGTTCAGGATGGTGCTCATGCGGGGCTCCTTGTCCAATCTCATGGCCGCGAAGCAGGCGGGCGGGCGGCTGTCGCGGCATCGGGCCACCCTCGAGGTGTTTGCCTGACGCGCTCCGCAGCCAGGCGTTGAACCGAAAAAAGCCAGTATAGGCAATGCCCGATCCGGGCCTGGCCCTGCGATTTCGATCAATCCGGATTGATCAAGTGGTTTTGTCCAGCCATTCGTACCAGCCGCCCCCACCTTTATTGACGGTACGCGTGACGGCATCTGCCGGGTAGGATGCCGCCACTTCGATTTCGTCCCCCATCGTCATGGCCCGCGTCACATCGCCGCTCACCGACAGTCGTATCCGCCAGGCAAAGCCGGGCACCAAGCCGGTCAAGCTGGCGGATGGCGGCGGCATGTATTTGCTGCTGCGACTGGACGGCTCGCGCTACTGGCGGCTGGATTACCGCTATTCCGGCAAGCGCAAAACCCTGGCCCTGGGGGTGTATCCGGACATTTCGCTGGGCGAGGCGAGAAAGCGACGCCAGGCCGCCAAGGCCTTGCTGGCCGAGGGGCGTGATCCCGGCGCGGAGCGGAAGGCGGACAAGGCGATCCACAAACTGCGCGACGCGGCCGGACAGGTGTGCCCGTCATTGACGTGCCCGTCGCTGGCGACCTTGAGCGAGAGCGAAGCGCGTTTCCGCCTGCTGCTGGATTCCTCGCCCGAGGCGATCTTCGGGATCGACACCCAGGGCATCTGCACCTTCGTGAACCCGGCCTGCCTCAACATGCTGGGCTACACGCAGGCGGAAATGCTCGGCAAAAGCGTGCACGCGCTCATCCACCACACCTATCCGGACGGACGGCCCTATCCCAACGAAAACTGCCACGTCCGCTGCTCGACCCTGCAGGGCCAATCCACGCATGCGGACAACGAGGTGCACTGGCGCAAGGACGGCAGCAGCTTTCCGGTGGAGTACTGGTCTCGCCCCATGTACCGCAATGGCGAACTGGTGGGGGCGGTGGTCAATTTCGTGGACATCACCGACCGCAAGCGCGCCGAGGAGGCGTTGCGCGACAGCGAGGCCCGCTTCCGCGCCATGGCGGAACACTCCGCCGACTGGATCTGGTCGCTCGATACCGGCGGGCGCTACACCTACAGCAACCAGCAGGGCGTCGCCATCCTGGGCTATTCGGTAGAAGCCTTTCTGGCCATGGACCCCGACGGCATGGTGCACCCGGACGATCTGCCGCTGCGCCGCGAGACCTTCCTTAACGCCCTCTCCGCCCGCGACGGCTGGCGCAACGTGGTGCTGCGCTGGCGCCATCGGAACGGCACTTATCGCACCTTCGAGTCGAGTGCGTCGGCGCTGTTCAGCGAAGCGGGGCAGCTGATCGGTTTTCAGGGGGTGGACCGCGATATTACCGAGCGCAGGCAGGCGGAGGCCCGCATCGAGTTCCTCGCCAGCCACGACGTGCTCACCGGCCTGCCCAACCGCGTGCTGCTGCGCGACCGCTTCGAGCATGCCCTGGCCGTGGCGGAGCGTTCGCGCTCGCGGGTGGCCATGCTGTTTCTCGACCTCGACAAATTCAAGGTGGTGAACGACACGCTGGGGCACGCGGCCGGGGACCAGCTGCTGCTGGAAGTGGTGGCGCGCCTGTCCCATTGCGTGCGCGAGAGCGACACCATCAGCCGGCACGGCGGCGACGAATTCATCCTGCTGCTGAACGGCATTCCGGACCAGGAGGCCGCGGAGCGGATCGCCAGCAAGACCCTCGCCCATCTGGCCGAACCGGTGGAGATCGACGGCCATCTGCTGAATGCCTCCTGCAGCATCGGCATTGCGATCTATCCCGATGACGGCCAGGATTTCGACAGCCTGCTGCAGAAGGCCGACATGGCGATGTACAACGCCAAGGACGCCGGCCGCAACACCTACCGCTTTTCCGACGACCGGATGAACCGGCAGGCGCACGAGCACCTGCTGCTGCAGAACCGGCTGAACCAGGGACTCTTCCGGGCCGAGTTTTACCTGAACTATCAGCCGCAGGTGGAGATCGGCAGCGGCAGGGTGATCGGGGTGGAGGCCTTGCTGCGCTGGCAGAATCCGGAACTGGGCGAGGTCGGGCCGGCCCGCTTCATCCCGGTGGCGGAAGACAGCGGCATCATCGTGCCGATCGGCGCCTGGGTGATGGAAGAAGCCTGTCGTCAGGCGCAAGCCTGGCGCCAGGCCGGATGGCCCGACATGATCATGTCGGTCAACCTGTCCGCCCTGCAGTTCCGCCGTTCCGGCCTGGTCGAGACGGTGGCGGGTGCGCTCGACCGGAGCGGGCTGCCGTCGCACCTGCTGGAACTGGAACTGACCGAGTCCATCCTGCTGCACGACGTGGAAAACACCCTGGACACGGTGCGGCAGCTGAAGGCCATGGGGGTGCGGCTGTCGATCGACGATTTCGGCACCGGCTATTCCTCGCTCAGCTATCTCAAGCGCTTCGCGGTCGACCGACTGAAGATCGACCGTTCCTTCGTGCGCGACCTCAACAGCGATCCGGACAATGCCGCCATTGTCCGGGCGGTCATCCAGCTGGCACGCAGCCTGCGTCTGGACATCATCGCCGAAGGCGTGGAAACCGAGGCGCAGCTTACGTTTCTGCGCGAGGAAGGCTGCCCGGGGGTGCAGGGCTTCCTGTTCAGCCGGCCGCTGGCGTCGGCCGACCTGAAAGCGTTTTTAGGCGAGCGTCTGGTGCCCGTCGGCGAGGCGGACTGCGCCACCCGGTAACTCGATTCGCGTTGTGGCCGCCCAGGTTCTATGCTGGGAAAAAGTCGCATGTCGCATGAATACCTGCCATGAGCCACAAACACGAGAGTCTGCTGCGGTCGATTTTTGAAGGCCCGGTGAGCGGCAATGTCCACTGGCGCGAAGTCGAATCCATGCTGGTGCATCTGGGCGCCACGGTGGAGCCCCATCACGGGGCGAGTTTCCGCGTGGTGCTGAACGGGATGGAAGGATTCATCCACCGCCCGCACAACAACAACACCTGCACCAAACAGGAACTGCGCCACGTGCGGGATCTTCTGGCGGCGGCAGGGGTGAGCCTGTCGCAGGTTCGGGCCGGACAGCAGGCATGATCCGCAAGCTGGCAACCGGCCTCCTGGCGCTTGCGCTGGCCGCGATGCCGCTTGCCGCGAAGGCCCAACACGATGGCACGGTAAGTGGAGACAAGGCCACCGACATGGTGGTGGATGTGATGGTGGCGCGGCCGCTGGGCCTGCTTGCCACGGTGGTCGGCACCGCGCTGACGGTCGTGGCCCTGCCGTTCACGATTCCCAGCGGCAGTGTGGAGAGCTCGGCGCGGGAACTGATCCTGCGGCCTGCCGACTATACTTTCAACCGGCCGCTCGGCGATTTCAGCAACAGCGACGAGGGCGGGCGCTGAGCGTTTCCAATAGTCCACCAACCGTCAATAAATGGTTTTGGTGCGGCGGATTTTTGTGCCTATAGTTTTTATGGTTGACGCCGTCCTGACCCAGCTGGCGAGTATGAACACCCGAGAGAAGGAGTCTTCCATGCAACGACGCGAATTCCTGCTGTCTTCCGCAGCCCTGGCCGCGGGCACGATCTGGCCCGCCAGCCGCGGCATGGCGGCGTTCAATCCGTCGCCGGAAAACGGCTGGCGAAGCTTCGAGGTCACCCTGCGGGTGGAGGTGCTGCAGCCGGAGGGCGCGACCCGCGTGTGGCTGCCGCTGCCCTCGGTGCAGGAAAATGACTGGATCCGGCCGATGGGCAACCTGTGGCAGGGCAATGCCGCGACTGCGCAGTTGATGCGCAACCCGGACTATGGCGCCGAGATGCTCTACGCGGAATGGGCGGCCGGCGAGAAGCCGGTGATCGAGGTGACCAGCCGCATCGCCGCGCGCGACCGCGCCGTCGACCTGGATCGCCCGGCGCAGGCGGCGCCGCTGTCGCGTGCGTCGCGCCGGCTCTATACCCGCGCCACGAAACTGCTGCCTACCGACGGCATCGTCAAGAAGACCGCGCTTGAAATTACCAAGGGCGCCAAAACCGATCACGACAAGGCGCGGGCCATCTACGAGTGGGTGGTGGACAACACCTTCCGCGATCCCAAAACGCGCGGCTGCGGTCGGGGCGACATCCGCTTCATGCTGGAGTCCGGCGACCTCTCCGGCAAGTGCGCCGACCTCAACGCCCTGTACGTCGGTCTGGCGCGGGCGGCCGGCCTGCCGGCGCGCGACGTCTACGGCATCCGCATTGCGGATTCGCGCTTCGGCTACAAGAGTCTGGGCAAGAGCGGCGACATCAGCAAGGCGCAGCACTGCCGCGCCGAAGTGTGGCTGGCCGGGCACGGCTGGGTGCCGGTGGACCCCGCCGACGTGCGCAAGGTGGTGCTGGAGGAACAGCCCGGCGGCTTGAGCCTCACCGACGACAAGGTGGTCGACGTGCGCAAGCGCCTGTTCGGAGCCTGGGAAATGAACTGGCTGGCCTACAACACGGCGCACGATCTGCCGCTGCCCGGCTCGCGCAACGTCACCGTGCCCTTCCTCATGTACCCGCAGGGGGAAACCGCTGCCGGCCTGCTGGACAGCCTCGATCCGGCCACTTTCAGCTACCGTATCACCTCGCAGGAGATCACGGCGCCGTCATGATCGTCGGCACCGCTGGGCCCGGCAAAATTCAGGGCCCGGGGCGGCGGAACATGCTTTTTCAAAGCGCCGTCAGGGCGCGAAACACATCGTTGAAAGACACCTCGCTGTTGCGTACAAAACAGGCGACTTCCGCGATGCCGCAAATGGATAGTTCATCACCCGCCATCATCCAGCCGCGGGGCGGCCAGCCCTCCGTGCCGGAAAGGGTCATCAGGATATCGCTGTTATGGTGCATGATCCGTCCATTCGCAAAACACAACTCCGCTGCCAGCTGCGCGTCAACCTGATCCAGATGTCCTGCAGCCTCTGCGAGCGTTCCATCGTCATAGAATCGCAGTGCGGCAACGACACCCTTGAGCACTGACAGGCTCTCCAGATCTAACATGGTGCATTCTCCTTGCGGGCGCGATCAGGCGCTGGCATTGAAGCGCTGGTAAGCCGCGTCGTAATCGAAGTTTTTGCTGTGCGCCAGAATCGCATTGCCGTCCATGCCCATGACCACGTGATCCAGGGTCACAAAGGCAAACCCGCGTTCGGGCAGAAATCCTTTCTGGCCGGTCAGCTTCGTCCATCCCGTGGCCTGCATGCGATAAATCGCCATATTGGCGGCGCACATCTGCGCGACTAACTCCGCAAAATCCCGCTCCAGATCGCCCCGTATCTGGCCGAGTTCGCCAGTGCAGGAGAATTCGATCGCACCATATACCCCGGGTAAAGACATCAAATCATCCAATGCTGGCATTTGGCTCTCCTTTCCCGCCTGGTTTGATCATTTCGGCGTTCGCCGACTCCGTCATGGCCTTGATCACCTGATTGAATGAGGCTTGCCGACCCTGCACGAGACACATGCTGTCGTGAATCGTGACGATGGCCATTTCAGGCCCCCACGTCATCCAGCCGTAACAGCTATCCCATCCTGATTGACCGGCCATGCGGCCCAACAGGCGACCCTGCATTTCCATCGTCATCAATATGGCTGTGCAGAGGCTGGCCATTTCGACAGCCTCGGCTTCGGTCAATCCGCCCTCGAACTCTTCCAGGTACGCTTTTCTGGAGAAGAGGCCGGCGGCCTCAACGCCCGATAATTTCAGCAATTCAGAGGTTCTTGACATGACACCCTCACAAGAAACGATCGTCGGATTTGCTCGACAGGCCGGGGAATGGTCATGCCCTGATTGATCCGGCAATCGTGCCTAAGCATCGCGATATCCAGAGCCTGAGTATAGGAAGAATGCCCGGGCCGGACAGGGGAAATGTGATGTGTTGGGAGGGTGAAAAGGCGCAATACGAAGCCGGGTTTAAACAGCCACTTGCGAACGCAAGTTCAAGCCTCGCGCCAGTGGCGCGCGCCTGACATCAGACGCGAAATCAACGGACTACGGCGCGTCTTTCAAAACAGCGCTGCGCAAACCCGTGCAACTACGCGCCGATGCTGACAATGTCGGCCTGCTCGTCGGCAGCGAGCGGCTCTTCGGTGTCGAGCTGATGCTGCAGCACGGCAAGGCCGGCTTCCGAGGCGTCGCTGCCTGAACGTTCGCGCTGGAGGATGCGTTCGCGCAGGGTGGGGACGGGGACGGGGAAATCGAGGATGCGGAAATCGGTGTTGCGGCTGTGCGCCACTTCGCGCAGCAGGTCGCGCTGCCAGCGCGCGGTGAAGGTGGCGTCGACGATCACCGGCCAGCCGGCGTCGAGGATGTTGCCTGCCAGCCGTGCCAGGTGGGCATAGGTGCGGCGCGTGGCATCCGCCGCATACAAATCCTGTCCGACGCCGGCGCCGCTCCTTGCCAAGGCATCGAGCCCGGCCAGCCGCTTGCGTTCGACGTCGGAGCGCAGGCGGATGGCGCCCGGGGTCTGCATCCGTTTTTGGGTGAGGGTGGTTTTGCCGGAACCCGACAGGCCGTGGGTGATGTCGAGGCGCGTGGGCTGCGGGCGTGTCAGCGTGGCGGCCAGTTGCAGCAGCGTGCGCACTTCGGCGAGCGTGGCGTCGCGCGCGGGGCCGGCGGTCTGCCCGGTGCGTATGGCCGCCACCTTGGCGCGCACCAGCGCGCGGTATACCGCGTAGTAGCGCAGCAGCGCGATCCCTGCGTAGTCGCCGCTGCGTTCCAGCCACAGATTGAGAAAAAGCCAGGCCCAGTCCGCATGGCCGCGCTGCAGCAGGTCCATGTAGCAAAACGCGACCTCGGACTGGATGTCGATCCAGCGCAGTTCGGGATTGAATTCGATGCAGTCGAACACCAGCAGCTGGCCGTCGACCCAGGCGAGATTGCCCAGATGCAGGTCGCCATGGCATTCGCGCACGAAGCCGTCGCGTTTGCGCGCGGCCATCAGCGGGGCGAGCCGGGCGTGCTCGGCTTCGCTCCAGCGCTGCAGGGCGTCGAGTTGCGCACGGTCGGCCGGGTCGTCGAGGCGCGGCGCGATCTGCGCAAAATTCTGCGCCACCGGCTGCAGGATTTTTTCCGGGCTGCCCCAGGGGCTGTCCGCCGCGGCGCGGGCGCAGCCTTCGAGATGGAAGCGTGCAAGCGTGGCGGCGATGGCTTCGACGTGCTGCGCGCTCATGCCACCCTGCGCATCGAGCCGGTCGAGCGTGGCATCGGGAGGAAACTGGCGCATCTTCACGGCGTACTCGAAGGTCTCGCCGCTGCCGTTGATGCGCGGGGCGGCCGGGGTGCCGGTGATGGGGACGACGTCGAGATAGATGGCCGGCGCGAGCCGCCGGTTGAGTTGCACTTCGTCGCAGCAGGCGTGCAGTCGCTTGTCGAGGCTGCTGAAATCGAGGAAGCCGAGGTCGAGCGGCTTCTTGATCTTGTAGGCGAATTCGCCGGTGAGCAGAACCCAGGAGATATGGGTTTCGATCACCCGGACCGGACCGGCCGGGTGATCGTAGCAGGCCGGGTCGTGCAGGCTGCGGATCAACGCGGGCATATCGTCCATCGCTTCCGGCATCGCGTCCACGCCTGCCTGTCCGGCCATGAACGTGCCCTTACAACTGGCGCGCGTAGTCTTCCAGCTGCCGCTTGGCGGCATCGAAGGCGTCGCGCAGCGCGACGTAGACATCCTCGTTGGCCTGCTTGTCGACCACGATTTCGGAGCCGGGCACGCCGAGGTCGATGTGGACGTTGAAAGGCTTGCCCTGCTGCTGATGTCTGGCAGGCTGTTCGACCACGACCCGGCAGCTGACGATGTCGGCAAAGAGCTGTTCGAGTTTTTGCGCCTTGTCGCGGATGTGCGTGTCGAGGGCGTCGGAATGGGGCATGTCGCGGAAGGTGATTTGAAGCGGGGTTTTCATGATGACTCCGTGGGTTGGGATGAAGCAGATCGGTCCTGCTTTCGCTTACATTTTCGGGTGGCCTTCCTGGACGTACTGCTTTTCGCGCTGTTCCTGGCACACGATACAGCGCTTGGCGGTGGGATAGGCCTGCAGGCGGTCGAAGCCGACGTCGTCGCCGCAGTCGATGCATACGCCGTATTCCCCGTTCTTGACGCGCTGCAGCGCGGCTTCGATGTCGCGCAGGGCCTTGATGTGCCGGTCGAAGCGGGCCACGTTGAAGTCGGACAGGGCATTGGCCAGCGACTCGTCGCCGGTGTCGCCGGGCTCTTCATTGAGCAGGTCGATGCGATGCTGGTCGCCCGAGTTTTCCAGCTCTTCGCGCACATCGGCGCGCAACGCCTTGTAATCGACGTTCAGCTTCCCGACGAGTTGCTTGAGCTGGGATGGAGTGAGTGCGGGCATTGAACCTCCTGTGCGAGTGTCGTTGAATGGTCCATCTTTAACTAAGGTTAGCAATATCCCATTCAAATGGCGATCTGCACGTCAGGCCGGCCTCGGCGGCTCAGGCTGCCTGCTGCCCCTGGATGAACGCCAGCGCCCCCTCTGCCGGCAGGGGCTGGCTGAACAGGTTTCCCTGCATCAGATCGCAATGATGCGAAACCAGCAGCAGGCGCTGTGCCTCGGTTTCCACCCCTTCTGCAATCACGGTCAGGCCGAGACTGTGCGCCAGCGCGATGGTGGCGGTGCAGATGGCGACGTCGTTGCTGTCGCATTCGATGTCGCGAACGAAGGACTGGTCGAGCTTCAGGGTGTGGATCGGCAGCAGCTTGAGGTAGCTGAGCGACGAATAACCCGTGCCGAAATCGTCGATCGACAGGCGCACGCCCAGATCGCGCAGGGCCTTGAGCTGGCTGATGCTGGCATCGGGGTCGTGCATCGCCACCGATTCGGTGATTTCAAGCTCGAGGTCGGCGCCTGCCAGGCCGTATTTCTCCAGTGTCTGTGCAATATGCGGCAGCAGGGCCGGGGAGTGCAGCTGGTGCGCCGACAGGTTCACGGCCATGGTGAGTTCCTTGACCCCCGCGTCCCGCCATGCGCGAAGCTGGCAGCAGGCCTCGTCCAGCACCCACTCGCCCAGCGGCAGGATCATTCCCGTTTCCTCGGCAACGGAAATGAACTCCGTCGGCAATACCAGGCCTTCGCGCGGATGGCGCCAGCGCAGCAGCGCTTCGACCCCGACGATGCGTCCATTGCTGCAATCGAGTTGCGGCTGGTAATACAGCTCGAACTGCCGGGTTTCCACTGCCATCCGCAAGTCGTGGTCGAGCTTCAGGCGTTTCACCGCGGTCTGGTTCATCTCGGCGGTGAAAAACTGGACATTGTTGCGGCCTTGCGATTTGGCGTGATACATGGCGGTGTCGGCGTTCTTCATCAAAGTGTCGCCGTCCTCGCCGTCGTTCGGGTAGAAGGCGAGGCCAAGGCTTGCCGTCGAATGCAGTTCGTTTTCGCCGATGCGGTAGCGCAGAGCCAGCGCGTGCAGCAGCTTGTTCGCCACGCGGGCCGCCGCTGCGACATCCTCCACTTCGGTCAACACCACAACGAACTCGTCGCCGCCGAGACGGGCCACGATGTCGCTGTCGCGCAGGTTGACGCGCAGGCGGCTGGCGACTTTCACGAGCAACTGGTCGCCCATGGCATGGCCCATGGTGTCGTTGATGGTCTTGAAGCGATCCAGGTCGAGGAAGATGACCGCCAGCGCACGCTGTTCCCGGTGTGCCATGGCGATTGCCTGCTCCAGCTGGATTTGCAGGCTGTAGCGATTGATCAGTCCGGTCAGGGCATCGTGATAGGCCAGCTGGCTGATTTGCGCCTCGGCCAGCTTGCGTTCGCTGATGTCGGTAAAACTGACGACGTAGTGGGTGGGCGTGCCTTCCATATCGCGCACTGCCGACGCCGACATCCATTTCGGATAGAGCGTGCCGTCCTTGCGGCAGCCCTCGACTTCCCCCTGCCAGTAGCCTGACTGCGCCAGGGTGGCCCACATCGTCTGGTAGGTTTCGTCGGGCGTATGCCTGGAAGCGAGGACGGCGGGATCCGCGCCGCGAATTTCGTCGATGGCGTATCCCGTCAGGCGGGTGAAGGCGGGGTTTACCGCCACGATGCGCTTGTCGCTGTCGGCGATGACAATCGCTTCGCCGCTGTGCTCGAACACGCTGGCGTAGAGCCGTAGCGCTTCCTCCCCCTGCTTGCGCGCGGTGATGTCCTGGACGGTGCCGGTGGAGCGGATCGCCTTGCCCTGGTCGTCGTACCGCGTCTCGCAGCGTTCGTTCACCCACTTGATGCGGCCGTCCGGCATGCGCAGCCGATGGGCGATTTCGTAGGGCGCGTGGGTCGTCAGCGAATCGCTATAGGCTTGGTGGACCCGCTCGCGGTCTTCCGGGTGGATCGCGTCCAGGAAGGCGTCGTAGGAGGCGCTGAAGCTCGCCTTGTCGATTTCGAACAGGCGGAATATCTCGTCCGACCAGTTCAGCCTGCCGCTGGCAAGATCGAGTTCCCAGCTGCCGACCTGGGCGATGCGCTGCGCTTCCTTGAGGCGCTGCTCGCTTTCCCTGAGCGCGGCATCGGCCAGCATTTTTTCGGTCACGTCGGTGCCGATGCAGACCATGAACTCCATTTCGCCCCGGGCATCGAGCAGCAGGGAATTCGACCATTCGATCAGGCGCCGCGTCCCGTCCCGCGCGACCCAGTGGTTGGTGTAGGTATTGCGCAGGGTGTGCGGCTTCTGCACCAGCGCGCTGAATGCCTCGGCATGCACGGTTTCGCGTTCTTCCGGCGGCAGGAACAGATCCCAGACAAAATGCCCCTCGACTTCCGCGAACGAATACTGCGTCAGTTCCTCGCAGGCGCGATTGAAGCGGCGGATGTGGCCTTCGCGGTCAAGCACCACCACCAGGGCACCGGCCTTGTCGAGAATTGCATTCTGCAGCCGGGAAATTTCGCGCAGCTCGTGCGAACGCACCTCGACCTGGGATTCCAGGTTCTGGCGGGATTCTGCCAGCGCATCCGCCATGTGATTGAAGGCACGGGCCAGCCGGCCCAGTTCGCCGCGCTCGTCCTGCGGGACGCGCTGCTGGAGATCGCCTGCAGCAATGCGGTCGGCGACCTGGGTGAGATTCCGGATGGGACGCGAAAACAGGCGCACCAGAAAATAGGCCATGCTGCCGGAGAGGATCAGAAACAACGCCAGCGCGAAGTAGGTGATGCGGCGTAGCCGGGCGACCGGCGCCATGGCTTCGTCGGTGTCGATCTTCACGACCATGCCCCAGTTCAGGGCGGGCAGGTAACGCCAAGCCGCCACCCCTTCGATGCCGGCATAGTCGAGGATGATGCCCCGGCCCTGTTCGCCTGCCAGCGCCTTCTGCATCGGCAGCGCCGCTTTTTCGAGCGGCACCCGGTAACGATAGGCGGCGTCCCGGACATGCCTGAGCGGTGCGGTGTAATACGCTTCGCCGCCGTCTTTCTGCGCCAGCACGGTTTCGCCCGTGCGTCCGAGGCCGACGCGGTCGACGGTCACCGCCATCAGCTTGCGCACATCCAGCTGCAAGGCAAGCGCGCCGATCACGCTGCCATTGTCCAGCACCGGCGTGACCAGAAACGCCGCCGGCAGGTTGTTCGATGGCGCATACGGCGCAAAGCGGCTGCGATGGATTTGCCGGGTTTTCATCGACAGCTCGAACCCATTCGCCAGCTGGGTATGACGGTAGGGGCCCTGTTTGAGGTTGGTTCCCAGGTCGGATTTTTGGGCTATCGAGAACACCACGTTGCCGGCCGTGTCGATCAGCAGCAGGTCGTAAAAATCGCCTGCCGCATTGATGGACTCCAGGGCATCGCGCAGCCGGCGCGCCTCGGCCTGATAGGCGGCGGCGTTCAGGCCGCCCGTACGGAAAGCCGGCTCCAGCGAGGCAAGTCCATTGCGGATGAGGTCATGGCGGCCGAGCTGCCGGGCATCCGTCAGTCGCTCGCTCATGTAGCTGTCGATCTGGTCGGCTTTCTTGTCTGCAATGATGGCCATGTTCGCCAGCACCGTCTCGCGCAGCGAGGTTTCGAACGAGGCCAGATGAAACGCAGCCAAACCGCCCAGCGGCAATACCGCCACCAGCAGATAGCTCAGCAGCAGGCGGGTAGAAATGGGAAGCGCACTCATGCGCCTGTCCCGGTCAGGCCGGAAAGCCGACGCTCCCACTCGACAGGCGCGGGGTGCAGCGGCAGAAACGTCCCCGGAACGGTTGCCAGCGTAAAGGCAATACGAGAGAAATTCATGGGCCGATTGTAAAGGGTGTGGAACGGTTGTTTTACCGAACCTTGGTAGAAGGGCACGTATCCGACATAGCCTGGAGCAAGGCCTCGATCACCTGGCGCCGCAATGCCCGCCATGGGCGCCCGCCCGGCAAAACGTGCTTGTGATTGATTTCCAGTTCGATGCCGACATACACGTCAGCCGGGAAGCAGCGGCGCAGGTGGGCGGTCAAGCCGTCCGACTTGCCCGTGTAGGGATAGTTGCGACGCACCTTCCATTCTGGCGCCGATACCTTCAGCCGGGCCTGCCAGCGGCGGCACAGTTCGACTTCGCCGTGCCGCGCCGGATCGTAGAGCAGGCCGATGTCGGCATTGCGGACTTCGCCGTCGAGCATGGGGGTGAAACTGTGCGAGGAGAGATGAATCACCCGGCTGCCGTGCGCAATCGCTGCGGCGATATGCGCCTCGACCCGCTTGCGATAGGGCAGGTAATGCTTTTCCAGGATCGCGCGGCGGACGCTCGCCGGCGCGTTCCGGGTGGCCTCGGAGTAGAGGAACGGGTGACCGATCGAGCGGTTGAGGTCGATCAGCAGGCGGCTGGTGGTGGAGACGAACAAAGGCGCGGCCAGCGCCCTGGACAATTCGCGGGCCAGGGTCAGCGCACCGGGGTCGTAGCCGCGATGGGTTGGCAGCAAGGCCTCGAAGCCATCAAACAGGGGGCGGTAGCGGGCCGGGATGCGGTTCCCGCCGTGCTCGCAGGTGATCAGGATGTGGTCTGGTCTGGCCATGGCACTAGGGCGTGAAATTAGTGTTAACACGCCCTAATCCACGAACATCCGTCCTGCTTCGAGGCAGTCGCACAAGGCCCGGTAGACCTGGTGCAAACGCGCCTGGCCGTAAGCCGGGCCAAGCGCGCGCAGGATGCGACGGGCGAGTGGCCCCTGTTCCAGGATTACGTGCAGCGGCTCGCCCCAGTTCACGCAATTTTCCAGCGAGGTCGTTTCGATGAGGTGGCGCCAGAGTCCGCCGGCCCGGCAGTGCCGCTCGGGAAAGCCCAGCAACCGCAGATAGCCTGCATCGTCGATCACTGTCTGTTCGGCGTCGCGGATGCAGGCAAGCAGGATATTCGCCAGCCTGTCCGTGGCCACAGCCTGCTGTGCGGCCAGCGGCGACCACCTGCCATCGTAGAGCGCCCGGATGACGGCGGTAGCGGCGGCGGCGATGGCGAGGTCGGCCTGCGGGCATTCCTGCACGTCGATCACGCGGATCTCGATGGCGTTGCGGTCGAAGCGCGGGATCGCGCCGCGCGCGTTGAGCCATTCGTGCTGCAGCACGCCGTCCGGGTCGAGCGGGGCGATGTCGCGGTACATCGGCGCCAGCACCCGGGCCTGGTATTCGGCGCGGCTGCTGACCGTATCCGGGATGACCTGGCCGATCACCGACGGGACGCAGCTGACGGCAGTGCGGTAGGCCTCCATGCGGGTGTCGAGCAGGCCGCTGGGCGTGCCGTCGGCAATCGGTGAACTCGCGGCGAGTGCAGGCAGGATGGGCAGCAGCAGCCGCGCCGCGGCATGCAGGCGGGCGAATTCGCCGTCGTCGGCGAAGGGCAGGTTGAGGTGCATGCTCTGCAGGTTGGCCTGGCCGTGTTTTTTGCAGTCGAAGATGCGGTCGTAGGCCTGGTAGATGGACGCGTTCCGGTGGGGCCACAAACGCGTTTCGGCGGCGGGGTTCATCCACGGGTGCATGGCGCTGGGCATGAGCTGCGCGCCAAAGGGTTGCAGCAGCCGGTTTATGGCGTTGACCTCGGCCTGGAAACCCGCGGCCAGCGGTTCGAGCGCAGGGTCGGGGCGGGCATTCTTGACTTCGACGAGGTGCAGAACGATCTCGTTCGACCAGCCGAACCGCCCCCGGTCGACTTCCGATACGCTTTCACCCGCAGCGGCGCGCAGCAGCCTGTCGGCTATCGGCATCACCGAGAGCGTTTGCCGATCCACGATCATGTATTCGAGTTCGATGCCGTAGCCCGCAAACGCACGCAGCGCGGGGGCGGCGCTCACCGGATGTGGCCCAGCTTGCGTGCCTCGATGCGGCGCACGAACGAGCCCATGATCTCGCGGTAGAGGGCGTCCTTCAGCACGCCGTCCTCGTTGCCGGCGTCGACGTTGGGGTTGTCGTTGACCTCGATGACGTAGCAGCGGTTGCCGACCTGCTTGATGTCCACGCCATAGAGGCCGTCGCCGATGAGGTTGGCTGCCTTGAGCGCGATCTTCACCACGTCTTCGGGTGCTTCGGCCACCGCCACGGCCTGGACCGGGCCTTCTTCGTAGCCCCGGCGGCCGGGCTCGCGCTTGACGATCTGCCAGTGCCCGGCAGCCATGTAGTACTTGCACACGAACAGCGGCCGCCGGTCGAGGATGCCGACGCGCCAGTCGAAGTCGGTGGGCAGCCATTCCTGCGCGACGATCAGCTCCGACTTTTGCAGCAACGCGCCGACCTTCGCGAGCAATTCCGGCTGCGATTCCACCTTGGCCACCCCGAGCGAGCCCGAACTGTCCGGCTGCTTGAGCACGCATGGCAGCCCGAGCCTGGAAACGATCTGGTCCAGGTTGTCGTGGTGCACCATCAGCGTGCGCGGCGCGGGAAGGTTATGGCGGGTGAGCAGTTCGGCGAGATAAACCTTGTTGTTGCACTTGAGGATGGACTCCGGATCGTCGATCACGACCAGGCCTTCCGCTGTGGCCCGCCTTGAAAAGCGGTAGGTGTAGTGGTTGGCATAGGTGGTGTCGCGGATGAACAGCGCATCGAACTCGGGCAGGCGGGCAAGATCGGCGCGGGTGATGAATTCCACGTCGAGGCCGACGTCCTCCGCCGCCTTTTCGAATTTCTGCAGGGCACGCGCGTTCGAAGGCGGTTCCGGATTGTCGGGGTCGTGCAGGATGGCGAGGTCGAAACGCGGCGCAGGGCGCTTGTGCGTGCGCCGGCGGCGCCCCATGAAATAGGCGGTGGCGGCCTCCACCACGAAGTCGTGATGCGGCGGCGGGATGTCGCTGGCGGCGATGGCGCGCACGCTGCGCAGGTGCCACTGGTCGCGGTGACGCTCGAAATGCGCACGCAGCAGGGGCGCCTGCAGCAGGCTGAAGAGCCGGTGGCTCAAGGCATCGTAGCGACTCGCGACATTGCGGCCGAAGTAGATGCTGAGCTCGAACGCATCCGACTTGATGGGCGCGAGCGACTTCTGCACCAGATCGTCGAGATCCTCGGTGAGCAGCCGCACCAGGTTCTGCGACTGCAGGTCCTCCATCGTGTTCACCCGGGGCAGCGGCTTGTGGCCGCGCGCCTCGGCCAGCAGGGAGACGTAGTAGCCCAGGCTTTGATAGCGATAAGACTTGCACACGTTGAATACCTTGACGGAACGCTCCTCGCCATAGGCAGGATCGGTCAGATAGGCACGGGCCGGAACGATGCTCACGCCGGGAATGTCGAGCGGCCAGTCGCCAGGGCTGTCGACGACGAAGAGGATGCTCACGGCCCTTCCTTCGGCGCCGCCCGTGGTGGGTAAATAAGCAGCAGATTGGCGTCGTGCGTCACGATGCCGAGCAGCACCGCGCCAAGCACGCGATCAATGTTGATCCAGTATTCGTGCGATGTGCCGTAAGGATGCAGGCCGTAGGGATCGGTCACCAGGACGGCGTTTTTTTTCCGGTCGTAGCCCGCGATGACGACAAAGTGGCCTGCCGGCAACCCGCGGATGTCGTCAGGCTCGTCGTTCGGTCCGTATTCGCGCACCGCGCGATACAGGTAGGTGGAACTCAGCCCGGTGATGATGGGCAGATTGCGCCGCAACAGGCCGCGAATCAGCGGGCGCGAAAGGTCGGTCAGACGCAGCCGTCCACCCAGGCTCAGGAATTCCAGGTAGCCTTCGGTGACGTGCTGCAGCCTGGCATCCTTTTTTACCTTCCGCTGCTGTTTCAGGCGCTCGGCAATGTCCACCCCCGGCACGAACCAGATCGGGTCGAACACGGTCAGGTTGTAGGTGTAAATGGTGGCCTGGTAGCCCTGACGCAGGGCATCGCAGGCCAGGAAAATCGCGAAGGTGCCGCCGTGCTCCATCCTGTGGGTGCGCGCGATCACCTCCTGAAGAGGGACGTCCGTCCCCCAGTAGCTATAGACGGCATGCAGGCAGGTCGGTCCGCACGTCGTCTCGTCCGGTTGCGGCAGCATTTTGACGGGCAAACGAAACGTGATCGGATGCATGGAAACGGTCCTCGCCTCAGACTTCCTCATCGCTTTACAGGAGGGGACGGCGCGAGTGGCTTCGACGCCTGCCGCGTACTCGCCCGCCTCGCGTTGCCGAGCAGGCAGGCAAAGGGATCGCCTGGGCTAGCGTTCCCACACCACGCGCAGCAGGTTTTCCTTCTCGTTGTAGTGATACTCCAGTTCACCCTGGTAGGCATGATGCAGCGCTTCGCCGATGCCGCGGGCGAGGTGGATATCAGTCGTGGTGATCTGGATGCCGTCATCCTGGTCCTCGATTTTCATGATCCGTTTCAACGGATGCTCGGCCTTTGCGCGGCTTTCCTCGTTCCTTGCCAGATTCAGCAATTCCTCGCGGTGATCCTTGAAGTACGAGCCGCCCACGGTCACATACCCGGCCGGGAATTCGTCATGGATGCGGTGGCACGCTGGGCACATTTCCTCGTGGGCCTGGGCAGGCTTGGCCAGCCATTGCCAGCGCCCCTCGTGGAACACGGCGCCGCATTGCGGGCAAATCGTGGGTTCCGGCAGCTTGTGCTTGACTTTATAGGTGTCGTGCCGCGTTTCCTGGACCATGCGGTCGCGCCGGACAGGGTGGAAGTTAGTGAATTGGGTTTTCATTTTTCGCTCCTTTTGATGACATCAAAAAAATGACTTGCTTAAATCCACTCCTTTTCCGCAGCAGGACGCTGTTCCCCCCACAGCGCGCCCGGCGGCAGATCGAGCAGGGAATAGGCGCCTGCCCGCAAGAACGGCAATGCGCGTGCGGCGGCCAGCATCATCCGCGCAGCCAGCCCCGCCTCGTCGTAGCGGGCTTCCAGCAGCAGAGAGGCATGGCCGGCCTCTCCGGTCGCGGCATGACGTTCCAGCATCACGCCGCGGTTGGTTTCTTCCAGCGCGGCAATGCTGGGAACCGCAAATACCAGCGTCTGTTCATCGAGAAAGAGCGGATCGTTGACGACGGCGTTTTCCACTTCGGCCGCGTCTGTCGAGGGCTCCAGTTCGACATAGACATAGCGCTGAAGGGAACCGTCCCCGGTTGGGAGCTCTGTCGCCAGCGCCTTCCTCACCCCCTTGATGCCTGCCGCGGCCAGGGTGTGGTGCAGGCTGGTCCCGGTGTGCAGGCGGGATTCCGTGTGCCCGCGGGGTGCCAGCAGCGCGAACTGGCTGCGGAACAGGGAGAGGGCGCCCGGGTCGCATCCCGCGCCGACGATGGCCGGTACCTTGTGATTAAGCGCGGCCCGGTGGATTTCAGACTTGTGGTCGAGGAAGGCATCGCCGTGAAGACGGGCGCATTCGACCACCGGAATGCGGCTTTGCAGCAGGGCTTGCGCAGTCCCCATGACCGAATCGACCGGGACGCAGATGAGCGCGGCATCCACTCGATTCAGTTCGCTGATATGGGTCACGGCGGGGGCTTTCAACCAGGAAGCGTGAGCACTCTCCGGGCGCCGCACCACCCCTGCCAGTTCCGAGACCGGATCGGAAACAACGGCCTCGACGCATTTGCGTCCCAGACTTCCTAAACCGATGATGGCAAGCTGCATTTTTTTCATGTTGTGACACCAACATCGTGCAATGAATCGGTTTTTAAAAGCACTTCTTCTTATTCATACTAGGATGCGCGAAGCTCGATGAACGGTTTATCGGGCGCCCTTTCCCAACAGCCCGACCATTTCACGCATGAAGGCGGGCAGGTCGGAGGGTTGCCTCGACGTGACCAGCTTGCCATCCACTACCACCTCGCTGTCTTCATACGAGGCGCCCGATGCTTTCAGTTCCTCGGCAACCGAGCGGTAGCAGGTGGCGTGCCGCCCCTGCATGACGCCCGCCGTAATCAGGATTTGCGGTCCGTGGCAGATGGCGGCAACCGGCTTGTCGCTGCGCATGAACGCCTGCGCGATCGCGATGGCGGCCGCTTCCTTGCGCAGCGCCGCCGGCGCTTTGCCGCCGGGGAGAACAAGCAGGTGGTAGTCGTTTGGATCGACATCCCGCAGCGCCTTGTTCACGGCCACCTCGTAGCCGTGTTTGCCATTGATTTTTCCCCTGGCAATGGAGGCGATGTCGACTTCCAGCCCTTCCTCCTGCAGCCGGTAGTAGGGAAACAAAAGTTCGGTATCCTCGAAATGGTCTGCGCTGATGATCAGGGCTTTCATGGCAACTCCTGCTGTGGCCTGTCTCTGCGGGGCGGTCGAGGAAAACGACAATTGCGGCGGACTAGGCTTTGCGTTCCAGTGCAATTCCGGCCAGTTCGATGACCACCCCCAGGACAAGCAGCACCAGGCCGGCCCACATTTCGGGTGCCAGATACATCAGAACACCGCCCAGCACTACTAAAAATATCGCCAGACCGCGCCTAGTACGCTGCTTTCTCAGCATGCTGATGTTCCTTGTGCAGTGTGACGACTATTCGTAGCGTATAAATCCTTCAGCGAGGGTGTCGGCGCCAAACTGTTCGATCAGCGCCTCGATCTCCGACAACAGCGTGTCGTCCTCATCGTCTTCCAAGGCGCCGTCGCCCACCAGCCGTGCGCCCAAGCCGGCAATGAGTGCGTCGCGGATCACCGCAAGCGTTGGGGGATTTTCGCGGTTCTCGTCGTTGACCACCCATTCGATCGCACGCGACAGCGGCTCGCTGGCGCTGGTCTGGATAAAATCGACGGCAAGCGCAGTGGCGCCGAACTCCTCGATGAGGGCGTCCAGTTCGTCGAGCAGCGATGTGTCGATGTCGAAGTGATGCATCCGCTCGGCCTCGTTGAAGTCGGCCGGCAGCAGGTCGGCGAGAAAGCGGCGCACCGCCATCAGCGTGACGGGTTGCTCGCACTCCGGATTGTCGACCCGGCCCCTGAGCAGTGCCGACAGGCGCGGGCTGACACGGTTGGCAACATCGATGGAATTTCGGGTCATGGCTTTTCCTGCTTGTCTGGGCGAATCGTGATTTTTTGATTTCACTGTCTATATCAATGTATAGCAGATGGTTTTCGGGTCTCGCGCCATGCATCGGGCGTATCGCGTGATGGAAATCAACGGGATATCAAGCTGAGGCGATGGACAAAAGCCGCTCCCCAAATGGTTCACCCCAGCCGGAACTGGCCGCCAAGCTCGGCTTTCTCGGGCGGCCGCAGGCCTACCCGGAGACGACCTCGCGGGTGGAAGCGGTGGAGACCCACATGTCCTGGGTTTTCCTCACCGACACCCATGCCTACAAGCTGAAGAAGCCGGTGCGCTATCCCTACCTCGACTTCAGCACCGCCGAGGCGCGGCGCCTGGATTGCGAGGAGGAGGTCAGGCTCAACCGGCGTCTGGCCACCGAGGTCTACCTCGGGGTGATGCCGCTGGTGCGCGATGCGGAGGGGCGCCTGAGCCTGGGCGGGGCAGGGGAGACTGTGGACTGGCTGGTGCGGATGCGGCGGCTGCCGGCGGATCGCATGCTCGACCATCTGCTGCGCGGCGGGGCCGTTGAAGAGACGGAAATCGGTCGGCTTGCCCGCCGGCTCGCCCGCTTCTACGCTGCAGCGGCTGCAGAGGCCATCGCGCCCGCGGCCTATCGGCAAAGCCTGGCCGGGCGGATCGAGGACAACCTGCGCGAACTGGCCAGCCCCGAATTCGGCCTCGCCCCCGTGCTACTGGAACACCTTGCCCACCTCCAGTCGGGCTTCCTGCAAGCCCATACGGAATGGTTCGATGCGCGCGTGCGGCAGGGCCGTATCGTCGAAGGCCACGGCGACCTGCGGCCGGAGCACGTATGCCTGCTGGCGGAACCGGTCGTCATCGATTGCCTGGAGTTCAAGCGCGAATTCCGCATCCTCGATCCGGCCGACGAACTGGGCTACCTGGCGCTGGAATGCGAGCGGCTGCATGCGCCGCAGGTGGGGCGCTGGCTGCTGGAAGCGTATCGCGAGGCGAGCGGCGACGCCCCGCCTGAGGCGCTGATCCACTTCTATCAGAGTTGCCGGGCGGTGCTGCGTGCCAAGCTCGCCCTCTGGCATCTGCGCGACGATGGTCGGCATCCGCCCGGAAAATGGGTGGCCACGGCCACGGAGTATCTGGAGCTGGCGCAGCGACATGCCGATCTGGCAGGTAGCTGACCCCCTTGCAGATACCTCTCAGTCAACACTCGGGCCGCGATCGCCGCCCGAGCAATCGCGCCTTGGAAGGCGCTCCCACGTGGGAGCGCCTTCCAAGGCGCGATTTTTGCACCGTGACGATCATCACCACCCCAGCAGTTCGACCAGCGACCCGCCGCTGTGCAGGCGGCGGATGGCCTCGGCGAACAGGGGCGCCGAATCCAGCACCTCGACCCGATTTTGCAGCAGCGCCGGCGGCAGCCGGAACGGTGGAATGGAGTCGGCGACCAGCACTTTTTCCAGCGCCGGATCGGCCAGTACCGTGGCCGCCGCGCCGGCGAACACGCCGTGGCTGGCTGCGGCAAACACCCGCTTCGCGCCCAGCGTCTTGCAGGCGGCAGCGGCGCGCGCCAGGGTAGTGCCGCTGCTGACGAGGTCGTCGATGATGATCGCGGTCCTGCCGCCAACCTCGCCGACCACCGCCTCGCCGGACACCACGCCTTCGCTGCGGCGCTTTTCCATGAAAGCGGAACCGACGGGACGGCCGAGCGCCCGGCTGAGGGAATCGCGAAAAGCATCCGCCCGCTTGACGCCGCCCGCGTCCGGCGACACCACCACGATGTCTTCGTCCCGCAGGTGGGCCGCGAACCAGGCGACGAACAGGCCGCGGGCTTCGAGATGCTCGGCCGGGATGCGGAAGGCATTCTGGTAGGCGGCCAGGTTGTGCACGTCCAGCGTCACCATCCGGTCGGTGCCCACCGCCTCGAACAGCTGGGCGACATAGCGGCTGCCGACCGGGTCGCGCGGCTTGGTGCGGCGGTCCTTGCGGGAATAGGCCAGATAGGGGCACACTGCGGTGACGCGGGCGGCCGAGGCGTCCTTCAAGGCGCCGATGAAAAACAGCAGGCGGACCAGCTTGTCGTTGGCGCTCATGCCCGGCTCGCCGTAGAGCGAGTGGATCACGTACACGTCCCGGCCGCGCACGTTTTCCAGCGGCCGCGCCTTGTGCTCGCCGTCCTCGAATTCGCGCTCTTCATGGCGGGATAGCGTGATCCCCAGCGCCGTCGCCACCCGTTCGCCGTAAGCGCGGCTGGCGTTGAGCGCGAACAGGTAAAGCTCATCCCGGGTCATCGCACGGTTCCTCAGGCGCTGGCAACGATTTAATAATATGCCAGACTCAGATGGAGCGTTTGCCAAGAGGAAAGGCGAGAACCATGGAACCCAAGGAATGTTTTTACCGGGATCAATTCGGCTACTGCTGGCTTGAGGATGGCCAGTGGCTGTTTCAGGCGGTGGATGTGACCGAGAAGCCACTGGGCGAACCCGTCAAGGTCGAACTGGGGGATCTGGTCTTCCATCATGATGAAGATGAGGAACTGCATTAGAACGCCGCCTTAACTAACTTGCCTGTATCGAAAAACGTCCACATGAAAACCGTCACGGAGTCGCTGGCCCGGGCGCGCTGGCCGCCACAGCCGGGCGACGCGCTGCTGATTGTCGATGTGCAGAACGATTTCCTGCCAGGCGGCAACTTGGCGGTTCCGCACGGCGACGAGGTGGTGCCGGCGCTCAACCGCGCGATCGGCGCATTCGAGGCGCAGGGCCTGCCGGTTTATGCCACGCGCGACTGGCATCCGGAGCGGCATTGCTCGTTTCGCGCGCAGGGCGGGCCGTGGCCGCCGCACTGTGTCGCCCACACGCGCGGCGCGGAATTCGCCCCAGCGCTTCGCCTGCCGCCTGCCGCCACCGTTATTTCCAAGGCGACCTCGGCGGACCGGGATGCCTATTCCGGATTCGAAGGTACCGACCTGGACCGGCGGCTGCGCGCCGCCGGCGTCCGCCGGCTGTTTGTCGGCGGGCTGGCGACCGACTACTGCGTGCTCAACACCGTGCGCGATGCGCTGCAGCTCGGCTACGAGGTGCAGCTGCTGACCGACGCGATCCGCGCAGTGGACGTCCAGCCCGGCGACGGGCAGCGCGCCGAGGCCGAGATGACCAGCCTCGGCGCGCAACCCCTCGCCCTGCCAGGCCGGATTGCATGAATTCCTCGACCGGCGTCCTGCTGACCGACCTCTATCAGCTCACCATGCTGCAGGGCTATCACGATGTCGGGATGGAAGGCACTGCCGTGTTCGAGTTCTTCGTGCGCAGGCTGCGCCCGGCGCGCGGTTTTCTGCTGGCGGCGGGGCTCGAGCAGGCGCTGGAATTTCTGGAGCAGTTGCGCTTCGCCCCCGAGGAACTGGAATGGCTGGCGTCCACCGGCCGCTTCAGCCCGGCCTTCCTCGCTTCGCTGGAAACGCTGCGCTTCACCGGCGACGTGCATGCCATGCCCGAAGGCACGGTGTTCTTCCCCAACGAGCCGATTCTGCGCGTGACCGCGCCGATCGCCGAGGCGCAACTGGTGGAAACGCGGCTGATCAACCTGCTGCATCTCGAGACCCTGATCGCCTCCAAGGCCGCGCGTTCGGTGCTGATGGCGCCGGACAGGCTGCTGGTGGATTTCGGGCTGCGCCGCGCGCACGGGGCGGAGGCGGGCCTGCTGGCGGCGCGCGCCAGCTACCTCGCCGGTTTTTCCGGCACCTCGACGGTGCTGGCCGGCCGGCAGTTCGGCATTCCGCTGTACGGCACCATGGCGCATTCCTTCATCCAGGCGCACGACGACGAGGCGCTGGCCTTCGAGCATTTCGCCCATGCGCAGCCCGACAACGTGGTGCTGCTGATCGACACCTGGGACACCGAGGCGGCGGCGCACAAGGTGGTGGCGCTGGCCCCCGGATTGACGCGCGCCGGCATCCGCATCAAGGGGGTGCGCATCGATTCCGGCAACCTCGCCGAGCATGCGCGGCGGGTGCGGACCATCCTCGACGCCGGCGGGCTCGACCACGTCATCATCTTCGCCAGCGGCGATCTCGACGAATACATGCTGCGCGACATGCTGGCCGCCGGCGCGCCGGTGGACGGCTTCGGCGTCGGTACCCACATGGATACGTCGAGCGATCTGCCCTATCTCGATTGCGCCTACAAGCTGCAGGAATATGCCGGCCGCGCGCGCCGCAAGCGCTCCGAAGGCAAGGCCACCTGGCCGGGACGCAAGCAGGTGTACCGCCACCTTGACGCTGACGGCCGCATGGCCCGGGATGTCGTCACGCTGGAAAACGACCCGCAGCCGGGCGAGCCCCTGCTTTTTCCGGTGATGCGGGGCGGACGCCGCCTGGCGCCGCCTTTGTCCCTGGCGGACGTACGCCGCCACGCTGCGGAGAATCTGGCCCGCCTGCCGGAGCCGCTGCGCCGTCTGGACGCATTCGACTACCGGGTGGAGATCGCCCCTGCGCTGCACGAACTCGCTGCCGAGGTCGACCGCAGCGCATTCCATTTCCAGAATGACTAAATTGAAAAGATGACGACAATCCAGCCGCTTTCCCCGGACCGCCTGTATCGCCACTGCGATACCGCGCATTTCACCTTCACGACCACCGCCGAACTCGATGACCTCTCCGAAGGCATCGGCCAGATGCGCGCCATCGACGCGGCGCATTTCGGCATCGGCATGCGCCACGCGGGCTACAACCTCTACGTCATGGGGCCGCCCGGCAGCGGCAAGCGCTTTCTGATCCGCCAGCTGCTCGATCGGCGCGTGGGCGGGGAGGCCAAGCCCCCCGACTGGTGCTACGTCCACAATTTCGACCAGCCGCACAAGCCGTGTGCGATTCAGCTGCCTGCCGGCATGGGCACACGCTTCCATGCCGACATGCAGCAACTGGTGGCGGAACTGAAGGCCACGATTCCGGCCGTGTTCGAGGGCGAGGAATACCGCCGCCGCCTGAGCCAGATCGACGAGGAATACAGCGAACGCCAGACGCAGGCATTCGGCGAGGTGGGCGACGAGGCCATCAAGCATGACATCACCCTGCTACGTACGCCGAACGGTTTTTCCTTCGCGCCGGCCAAGGGCGGCGAGGTGATGAGCCCGGACGACTTCGACAAGTTGTCGCCGGAGGAGAAGACGCGCGCCGAGGAAGCGATCGCCAGCCTGCAGACGCAACTGGAGAAGGTGATCCACCAGGTCCATCAGTGGCGGCGCGAACGGATCGAACGGGTGCACAAGCTCAACGAGGAGGTGGTGCTGTTCGCCGTCGGCCACCTGATCGACGACCTGCGCCGCGACTATGCGGATTACCCAGCGGTGTGCAGCTACCTGAACGAGGTGCAGCAGAACGTCATCGAGAGCATGGAGGAGTTCCGCCATCCCAAGGAAGGTATGTCCGCGCTCGCTGCGCTCACCAGCGAGCTGCCTGATTTCAGCCGCTTCCGCGTCAACCTGCTGGTGGGGCGGGATGGGACCGAAGGCGCACCGGTGGTCTACGAGGACCATCCCACCTACCAGAACCTGATCGGACGGGTCGAGCATGCCTCACAATTGGGCACGCTGGTCACCAACTTCCTGCTGATCAAGCCGGGGGCGCTGCATCAGGCCAACGGCGGCTACCTGCTGCTGGATGCATTCAAACTGCTGACCCAGCCGTTTTCTTGGGAAGGCCTGAAGCGCGCGCTGTCTACCCACGAAATCCGCATCGAGTCGCTCGGCCAGATGTATAGCCTGGTCAGCACCGTGTCGCTGGAGCCGGAGCCGATTCCGCTCGATGCCAAGGTGATTCTGCTCGGCAACCGCCTGCTGTATTACCTGCTCGCCCAGTACGACCCGGATTTCGGCGAGCTGTTCAAGGTGGCAGCGGATTTCGAGGACGAAGTGGCACGTAGTGCGGACAACGATCTGCTGTACGCCCGGCTGATCGGCACCCTGGTGCGGCGGGACAAGCTGCAGCCGTTCGACCGCGGTGCGGTGGCGCGGGTGATCGAACACAGCGCCCGGCGGGCCGAGGATGCGGAAAAGCTCTCCACCCACATGGAAAGCCTGGCCGACCTGGTGCGCGAGGCGGATTTCTGGGCGGCGCAGGACAAGCGGGAGGTGGTGACGCGCGACGACGTCGAGCGGGCGATCGAGGCGCAGATCAAGCGCGCCGACCGCCTGCGCGACCGCTCGCATGAAGCCATCCTGCGCGGCATCCTGCACATCGACACTGACGGCGAGCGGGTGGGGCAGATCAACGGCCTGTCGGTTTTCCAGCTTGGCGACTTCAGCTTTGCCCAGCCGTCGCGCATCACGGCCAACACCCGCCTGGGCGACGGCGAACTGGTCGACATCCAGCGCGAGGTCAAGCTGGGCGGATCGATCCACTCCAAGGGCGTGCTCATCCTGTCGTCCTTCCTGGCGTCGCGCTATGCCGCCGAACAGCCGCTTTCGCTGGCGGCCAGCCTGGTGTTCGAGCAGACCTACGGCCAGGTCGAAGGCGACAGCGCCTCGGTGGCCGAGCTATGCGCGCTCCTGTCCTCGCTGGCGAATGCGCCGATCCGGCAGTCGCTGGCGGTGACCGGCTCGGTGGACCAGTTCGGCCGGGTGCAGGCGATCGGCGCGGTGAACGAGAAGGTCGAGGGCTACTTCGACATCTGCAACCAGCGCGGCCTGACCGGCAGCCAGGGCGTGCTGATCCCCGCATCCAACGTGGCGCACCTGATGCTGCGCCTCGACGTGGTGGAGGCCGCGGCGGCGGGGCGCTTCCATATCTACGCCGTGGCAACGGTGGATGAGGCGCTCGAACTGCTGACCGGCATCCCGGTTGGCACGCCCGATGCCGAGGGCAGCCTCGACCAGCGCGTGGCGCAGCGGCTCAAGCATCTGGCCGAACTGCGGCGCAAGTTTGCGAAGAAAGCCGAACCCGGTGGCGGCGGCCATGAGCAAAACGACGACTGAGCGGCCTGCAGGCCTCAGGATCTGGGTGGCGCTTGACGAGTCGCCGCGTAGCACCGCTGCGCTGACGGCCGCCGCCGTCCTGGCGGAGGAGCTCGATGCGGAACTGGCGGGGCTGTTCGTCGAGGACGTCAATCTGCAGCACCTGTTCGGCCTGCCTTTTGCACGCGAATTCAGCGTGCTGACGGGTTCGGGGCGCCCGCTGTCGCAGGGGGAGGTGGAGTGGGCCTGGCGGCGCGAGGCGAAAGCCATGCAGCGCCTGCTGGCCGAGGCGGCAGGACGCCAGCGCCTGCGCTGGTCTTTCCGCGTGGCGCGCGGCAGGGTGTCGGCGGAGGTGAGCACGCTGGCGCATTCGTTCGACCTGGTCGTGCTGGGCAAGCAGACCGGCAGCAGGGTCGTGGCCGTTACCCGCACGACCCGCCTGGTCGACAGGCCATCGCAGCCACGCGTGGGGCCGGTGCTGGTCCTGTTCGAGGCCATGCCGGCCTCCGCCAGCAACCTGGCGATGGGCGTCATGCTGGCGCGCCGCAACGGCGCCGAACTGGTCCTGCTGGTCAGCGCAGCAAGCGAGGACGCGTATCAGGCGGCCTGCGCGGCCGCCCAGTCCGCGCTCATGGAACGGAGGGCCACCGGCCGATGCGTATGGCTGCCGACGCTGGATGAAGCCGGCCTGATCCAGGCAGCCCGGCGCGAAGCGGCAGGCTGCCTGGTGCTGGCCGATCGCGAACGCTTCCTCAGACAGGCAGGCTTCGAGCGGATGCTGGACGAGATCGAGTGCCCGATCGTGTTGACCCGTTAGGCGGGAAACCCAATCCCGCCGGTGCCATGGGCTAGATTGAAACCAGTAACAGGAGACGCATATGGCCATCATCGGCATCGATCTGGGCACGTCCAACTCCGCCGCCGCCGTGCTGCGCGGCGGGCGTCCCGTCATCATCCCCAGCGCCGAGGGCGTGAGCCTGGGCGGCAAGGCCTTCCCCAGCTACGTCGCGGTGACCGCCGACGGCCAGATGCTCATCGGCGAGCCCGCCCGGCGCCAGGCGGCCGCCAACCCGGAGGGGACGGCCACCGCCTTCAAGCGCAGGATGGGACAGCGCGAAACCCTCAAGCTGCGCGACAAGTCGTTCACGCCCGAACAGCTTTCCGCTTTCCTGCTGCAGAAAATCAAGCGCGACGCCGAGGCCTTCCTGGGCGAGGCTGTGACGCAGGCGGTGGTCACCGTGCCGGCCTACTTCGACGACAACCAGCGCAGCGCCACCAAGGACGCCTGCAAGATCGCCGGCCTCGAAGTGGTGCGTCTGGTCAACGAGCCCACCGCCGCGGCGCTTGCCTACGGACTCGACCGGCTGGGCCAGGAGCTCAGGATCGCGGTGATCGACTTCGGCGGCGGCACGCTGGACGTCACCGTCATGGAATTCGGCAAGGGGGTGTTCGAGGTGAAGGCCACCTCCGGCGACACCCGGCTGGGCGGCACCGACATGGACGGTCGGCTGATCGATGCCCTGGCCGAGCGCTTCCAACTGGCGACCGGCGTGGACCTGCGCGGCGATGCCAAGGCCATGGCCCGGCTCAAGGAAGCCGCGGAGATGGCCAAGATCGAGCTGTCCGCCGGCACCAGCGCGCACATCAGCCTGCCCTACATCGCCGCGGCGCGCGGGGAGCCCAAGCACTTGGAGATGGACCTGTCCCGCACCGACCTCGAACGCATCGTGCGCCCGGTGATCGAGCGCTGCCGCGGCCCGGTCGAGCAGGCCCTGCGCGATGCCGGCACGCAGCCGAAGGACATCGACCGCATCGTCTTCGTCGGTGGCCCCACGCGCATGCCCGCGGTGCGCGCCTTCTTCGAGGACATGATGGGCCGCAAGGCCGAGATGGGCGTCGACCCGATGGAGTGCGTGGCGAGCGGCGCCGCCATCCAGGCCGGCGTGCTGGCCGGCGAGGCGGGCCTGGGCGAGATCGTGCTGGTGGACGTCACCCCGCTCACCCTCGGCGTGGAAACCCTCGGCGGGGTGGCCACCCCGCTCATCGCGCGCAACACCCCGGTGCCGGTGAAGCAGGCCGAGACCTTCACCACCGCCGCCGACATGCAGACCTCGGTGACCATCCACGTCTTCCAGGGCGAGCGGCCGATGTCGGCGGACAACGTGAGCCTGGGGGAATTCAACCTCGACGGCCTGCCGCCGGCACCCCGGGGCGTGCCCAAGATCGAGGTCACCTTCGACATCGACGCCTCGGGCATTCTCAACGTCACTGCGAAGGACACCGCCACCGGCAAGTCGCAGAGCATCCGCATCACCGGCTCCACCCGGCTCAACGAGGCCGACAAGACGCGCATGATCAGGGAGGCCGAGCAGTATGCCGAGGCCGACAAGAAGCGGCGCGAGGACGTGGAAGAACTCAACGAGGCGGATGCCGCCTGCTACCAGGCCGAGAAGATGCTGGCCGACTTCTCCGACAAGCTCACCGACGAGCTGAAAGGAAAAATCCAGATGGCCATGCGGGAAACCAAGGAGGCCTTCGCCCGCAAGGACGCGGCAGCCGCATCGGAGAAGGCCGAGAGCCTCAAGAAACTGCTCAAGGAAGCGGGCGCGGTGATCTATTCCCAGACCCCGAGCGCCGGACCCTACGCCGAGACCAAGTTTACCGGCGACACGCCGCCGCCCCGTGAATCCTCCGGCGAAGCCCGGCCCTCAGGCTCCGGGCCACGCGGCAAGGTGGTGGATGCGGAGTACAAGGAAACCCCCTGAGGCCCGTCAATGGACGCAGGAAAAACCATTCAGCATCAACAGGATGGCGGGGATTTTGAATTGAGATTTGCGTAAGTCTGCGGCCATCTGCGGATACTGATTTTCATAAGGAATTCCGCCATCTCTCCCAACCAGCAGCGCGACTACTATCAGGTCCTGGGCGTTTCGCGGGACGCCGATGCGAAGGCGATCAAGGATGCCTTCCGCAATCTCGCCCTGAAATACCATCCGGACCGCAACAAGGCGCCGGAAGCCGAGGCGCGCTTCAAGGAAATCGCTGCCGCCTATGCAGTGCTGTCCGATCCGAAGAAGCGCGCGGAATACGACGCCGGCGGCCATGCCGGGGTGGCGGGCTACAGCGCAGAAGATCTGTTTGGCGGCATCGACTTCGAGGACCTGTTCCGCGGCTTCAATCTCGGTTTCGACTTCGGCGGCGGCCTGTTCGATCTGTTCTCCCGGCGCCGGCGCGGCCCGCCCCAAGGCGGCAACATCGAGGTGGACATTGCCATCCCGCTGGAGAAGGTGGCCAGCGGCGGCGAGGAGACGGTGCGCTACGGGCGCTATGCCCCCTGCGAGCGCTGCCATGGCCAGGGCACCGCCGATGGCAAACCGCCCCAGGCATGCCCTGCCTGCAAGGGCAGCGGCCAGCAGGTGACCACCCGGCAGAAGGGCAACGTATCGATGCGGCAGATCAGCACCTGCCCGGTCTGCCACGGCAGCGGCAAGCAGATCGGCCAGTCCTGCCCCGCGTGCGGCGGTCGCGGCGAGGTGGAAAAGACCGAAAGCCTGACGGTCACCATCCCGGTCGGGGTGGAGGATGGCATGGCGCTAAGGGTGGCGGGGCGGGGCATGGCGAGCCCCGAACCCGGCGGCATACCCGGCGACTTGTATGTGGTCGTCCATGCACGGCCGGATCCGCGTTTCCAGCGCAACGGTGCCGACCTCTGGCGGCAGGAGAGCCTGCCCATTCCCGACGCCGTGCTGGGAACTAAGCTGAAAGTGCCTACCCTGCAAGGCGGCAAGGCCGAAGTGGATGTCCCGGCCGGAATCCAGGCTGGCACCGTGCTGCGCCTCCGGGACAAGGGCCTCCCCCGATTCGGCGAAAGGGGACGGGGTGACCTGTATTTGCAGATTGGGGTGCACATTCCGGAGAAGATTGGCCGCGAGGAGCGGGAACTCTACGAGCGTCTCCGGGCACTGGCCGACAAGGCCAGACGGCATTTCTGGGAGTAGGCACATGGGTCCGGATGCCGGTTTCAGCATCCGCATCGGCAAATCACCGGTGCCCCGTGGCCAATAGTCAGGGATCGGCACTGGCCGGTTCATTCGCAACCTGAACGGAAGGATGACAAGATGAAAACGCCGCTGCAAATCACGTTTCGCGACATTGAACGTTCCGACGCGATCGAGACGCACATTCGCGAAAAGGCCGAAAAGCTGGAGGGCTTTTTCGAGCCGATCATGTCCTGCCGCGTGGTGGTTGAAATGCCACACCAGCACAAGCATCAGGGGAAATTCTTCAACGTGCGCATCGACATCGGCGTACCGGGCAGCGAAATCGTGGTGAACCGCGACCGGCACGAAGACGTGTATGTCGCCCTGCGCGACGCGTTCGATGCGGCCAAGCGCCAGCTCGAGGACTATTCCCGGCGTCTGCGTCGCGAGACCAAAGCCCACCCGCAGGAATTCACCGGTCTGGTCGCGCGCCTGGTTCCCGAGGAAGCCTACGGTTTTATCCGGCGCGCCGACGGCAGCGAGCTGTATTTCAATTTCGACAATCTGGTGAACGTCTCTTTCGACCAGCTCAAAGAAGGAGACGAGGTGAAGTTCATCGAGGAGATGGCCGCCGAGGGCCCGCAGGCCAAACGCGTGAGCGTGGGGCATCACCACATTCCGCTGTAGTTCAGGTGGAAGCGTGCTGGCGGCGCAGACGCAGCCCCTCGCGCACCAGCGCCGACTCGAAATCGGCGAAGTCGTTTGCCGCTTGTCCATCGGCTTCCCATGCTCGCTGCAGCCCGGGAAGCGCGCGGTCGGTGTTGTCGCTGGCACGTCCCAGGTAGCCCAGCGCCTTCGCCGCAGCCAGGGCCAGCGGCGACAGCGGCGGCTCGGCCTTGCCCCAGATGCCGCGCAGTTCGCGCAGAAAAATGCCGACGGTGGTGTCGCCGATCCCCTTGCCCAAGGCCTTGATCCGGTTTTCCAGGTCGTGCGGATCGGCGGCGGCGTCGTGCAGGGCATCGAGGCTGCCGCCGTAATCGCGCATCAGCGCGGCACACACATCAAGCAGCTTGGTGGCGGTCTTGTAGTCGTAGCGCACATAGCCGCCGGCATCGAGGATGTCCACCAGTCCGTCCCAGCCGGTTGCCAGGATGCGATCGGGGGTGAGCACGCCGCGCGCGGCGAATACGCGCCAGGTGCGGGTGGCGAGCGATTCCGAAATGCGCGTACCGTACAGCACAGCAGCGAGAAACCACTTGAAGCGTTCGCCCGCATCGGGCGCGCCGGGATCGATGCCGAGAGCGCTGGCAAAACGTCCGCCGTGGCTTTTAACCAGTTCGCCCGGAGCAAGTCCGCTCATGGTCCAGACGCGTACAACAGCCGCTCGCTCTGGCGTTCGAAGAGGGTGCTCAATTCGGCACGCACAATGGTTCCCTGACGGCGGGATGAGACAGCGCTCATGCCGTTCAGCCTGTTCCAACATGCCTTCCCCGCCATTGCCCGATCCGCGGGGCAGGGCGGGCAGGCGGATTATTGGGCCGGCGGGGTGCCGGGCATGTCGCCAGGAGCCGGTTCCGCGGGCGGCATGCTTTCGGGCGGAGCCGTTTCGGGGGCCGGCGTTTCAGACATGGGAGCGGGCTCGGAAGGGGTCGCCTGCGCCGGGGCTTCCGGGGCCGGCATTTCAGCAGTTGGAGCCTCTTCCTTCTTCTGGCAGCCCGCCAGCCCAAGGGCCAGAAATGCGGCGATGAGAACCGCGTGTTTCATTTCCTGTTGCATGTCGCTCTCCTTTCGAAAGTGGCCGGCGTTCTAAGGCCGCCGGCCCGGCCTGGATGGTTTCAGGAGCGGCCATTCAATGTGGCCGGGTCTAGCCTTGTTTTGCGGCCCAGAGTTGGCACCAGCCCTGGGGGCTGACTTTGCCCTCCACCACTTTGCAGGTGTTGTCGGCGGCAACGAAGTGCAGGCAATTGGCACAACTCTGGTTGCCTTTGGGCGTGTCCTGGTACTTGGCCTGTGCCTTGCTCACTTTGCCGCTCTGGGCGCGGCCCAATTCCGGCAGGCCCAGCATGCAGCCTGCGGCGAGGGCGGCGCGCAGCACCGCCCGGCGTTTGAGGTCATGAGTAGCCATCATGCATTCTCCTTTTCAAGTTCGAATCCGCTGGCAAGCGAGCGCGCTCCAGCCGGGTCCCAGCAGGCTTCCGCGCCCGGGGTGCCACCGGCCTAGTACCCCGTTGGTGGCTGGGCAGGCTTCGGTTGTCCGGACGCCTCGGGTTTGGGTTGATCGGACGCCTTCCTGGCGAGGTATTTGTCGTATTCGTCCGGGTCCAGCCGCTCATCCCCATTGATGTCGGCTGCTTTGAAGGCCAGATCATCCTTGCCTTTGGCCTTGAACTCACTCAGGGAGAGGTAACCATCCTTGTTGGTGTCACAGTCCTTGAAGGATTTGCCCGCTTCAGGCATCCCTTTGCTATCGACAGCGTAGGCAGGCAACACCGCAACACCCAGCAGCAGGGCGGCAAGGCGGGTTTTGGTTTTGCTGGTTGCTGATTTCATGGAGCGCTCCTGTGTTAGCGATTGGCCCGGGGCAGAGTGGGCCGCGGCGTTGCAGGCCATCAGCCGTGAGTCGACTCAAGCCGCCAGCGCGGCGGGGCATTTGTTTCGGCTGGTATGGCTTTGATTGGACGAAAAGGCTTTACCCAATATAGGCGACTTTTCGGCTCGGAATCGGCTCGACACCCGAGTTTCCCCTTGCGCTTCCAGCAGGCTTCACATGGTGCGCTTGAGCAGGGGCCGCAGTGCCGTCAGCGGGCGGGTGTTGAGCACATCGTCTTTTTCCAGCCAGCCACGCCGGGCCTGGCCGACGCCATAGCGAAGATTGGAAAAGTCGAAGGTGCTGTGGGCGTCTGAATTGATGCTGACCAGCACGCCTTCTTCCTTCGCCATCTGGCAATGGCTATCCAGCAAATCCAGGCGCTCGGGATGAGCGTTGAGTTCGAGAAAGCAGCCGCGCGCCTTGGCGTGGCGAATGATGCGCAGCATGTCGACATCGTAAGGCTCGCGCTTGTCGATCAGACGGCCGCCGGGATGGGCCAGCATCGTGAAGTGGGGATGGTCCATCGCGCGCAGGATGCGTTCGGTCTGCTTCGCGCGCGACAGATGAAACCGGCTGTGCACTGCACCCACCACCAGGTCGAGCCGGCCCAGCACGTCGTCCGGCAGGTCGAGACTGCCGTCTTCCAGGATGTCCACCTCGATGCCCTTGAGCAGCGTGATGCCCTCAAGCTCCGGGTTGAGGCGGTCGATTTCCTCGCACTGGCGGGTGAGCCGCAACGGATCGAGGCCACGCGCCACGGTCAGGTGGCGCGAGTGTTCTGTGATGGCGAGGTATTCCAGCCCCAGCGCCTTGGCCGCCAGCGCCATGTCGCGCAGGCTGTCGTGGCCATCGGTGGCACGGGTATGGGCGTGCAGGTCGCCGCGCAGATCGGAAAGTTCGACCAGTCTGGGCAGGCGTCCGGCGCGCGCCGCCTCGATCTCGCCGCGGTCTTCGCGCAGTTCCGGCGGGATGACCGGCAGGCCGACGCTTTGGTAGACGGAGGCCTCGTCGTCGCCGGCGATGCGTTCGCTGCCGCGGAACACGCCGTACTCGTTGACCTTGAGGCCGAGCTTCTGCGCGATTCGGCGGATCGCGATGTTGTGGGCCTTGGACCCGGTGAAGTAGTGCAGCGCCGCGCCGTAGGCCTGTTGCGCCACCACCCGCAGGTCCACCTGCAGTCCGCTCTTTAGGACGACGCTGGCGCGCGTGGTGCCGGCGGACAGGATTTCGGCCACCTCGTCGTAGTCCGTGAAGCGCTGCATCACCGGGCTGCCGGCCTTGGCCGTGACCAGAATGTCGAGATCGCCCACCGTCTCGCGCATGCGGCGGAAGCTGCCGGCCACCGTCACCTGCCCGACACCTGGGACGGCCTGCAGATACGTGGTGAGCGCCTCGGCGTATTGCGCGGCCACCGCCAGCTTGAAGCGACGCGTCTGGCTGGCATGCGCTTCCACCGCCTGCAGGATGTTGAGTTCGGTCTTTTCGCCGAAGCCGGGCAGGGCGCGGATGCGGCCGTCGCGCGCCGCCCGGTACAGCTGCTCGACGGTCTGCACCTCGAGGTCGTGGTACAGCGCCTTGACCCGCTTTGGCCCGAGGCCGGGAATCTGCAACAGTTCGGTGACGGCAGGCGGCAGCTCGCGCCGCAGGCGCTCGAGCAGGCTGCAGCGTCCGGTGCTGACGATTTCGTGTATTTTTTCGGCAAGGTCGGCGCCGATGCCGGGCAGCCGGGTCAGGTCCTCGCCTTTTTCCAGCAGCGCGCGCACCTCCTGCGGCAGCTCGCCCAGCGTGCGTGCGGCGTTGCGGTAGGCGCGGATGCGGAACGGATTGGCGCCCTGGATTTCCAGCCGGTCGGCGATTTCCTCGAAACGGGCGGCGATGTCGGCGTTATGGAGGGGCATGGTGTCAGGGGGATGGAGCGCGTTGCTTCATCAATCAAGAATAGGGGGTGCGGGGCTGGACGCAATCGCGGGAACGCATCATTCCATGGATGAAACACGGCGGCGCTTTGCTGAAAAGCGCTGAGCCGGTTGCTGGCATCCAAAATTTTTTTGTTACTATCCTTGCCGTTAACACGGCTTGTTCATGACGATGCCGAAGATCTGTTCCAGACTGGCTGCCGGAGAAGTTTGATGGCCCTGACGTTTCACGATTCCGCTTCCTGAGCGTATGCCCGTCAAAAAGGCTGCACCCAAGGAAAAAACCGGCCCCGCCAGGGCCGGTCGCGCCAAGGCCCCTGCCAGCCGCGGGAAGGCCGCACCCTCGCCACAACACGCCAAGACCGCCAACCAGCCGATCCAGGCCGTCGTCGGCATGGTCGCCTCGGCGGGCGGTCTGGAGGCGTTCAAGCAATTCTTCCTGGCCATGCCGGCGGACAGCGGCATGGCCTTCGTGCTCATCCCGCACCTGGACCCGAAGCACGAAAGCCTGATGGCTCCGCTGCTCGGCAAGCACACCCCCATGCCGGTGATGGAGGCCCAGGACGGCCAGCCGCTGGAGGCCGACCACGTTTACGTCATCCCGCCCAACCATTCCATGGGCCTGAGCGAAGGCGTGATCCAGCTGGGCGCCCCGCCCGGAGGGGTCGCCGGCGAGACCGCCATCGATCCCTTCCTGCGCTCGCTGGCGGATGATCAGGAGGAACGGGGCGTTTGCATCATCCTGTCCGGCACAGGCACCCATGGATCGCTGGGACTCAAGGCAGTCAAGGCCGCGGGCGGGATGGCCATGGTGCAGGAACCGTCCACCGCCGAGTACGACCGCATGCCGCTCAGCGCCACCGACACCGGGCTGGCCGACTACGTGCTGCCGCCCGGCCGGATGCCGGAAGAACTGATCAAGTATGTGCGGCACTTCGCGGCCGGCACCGCCGCGCAGCCCGAGCCTTCCGCTGTCCAGGACGACCTGGCCCAGGTGATGGCGCTGCTGCGGGCGCGCACCCAGTTCGATTTTCGCGCCTATCGAAAGCGCATGTTGCTGCGCCGCATCCAGCGGCGCATGGGACTCAGCCATCTTGATCGGCTCGCCGACTATCTGGCGCTGCTGCGTGAAAAACCGGACGAACTCAATCTGCTGTGCAAGGATCTGCTCATCAGCGTGACCTGCTTTTTCCGCGACCCCGAGATGTACCAGGTGCTGGAAACCCAGGTGCTGCCCGAACTGATCGACGGGCGGGACACCAACACCCCGGTCCGGGTATGGGTGCCGGGCTGCGCCACGGGGGAGGAGACCTATTCCATCGCCATGCTGCTGATCGAGCGCATTGCGGCGACAGGCAAGGCCTGCCCGATCCAGATTTTCGCCACCGACGTGGATGAAGCCGCGCTCGAGGTGGGCCGTCGCGGCATCTACCCGGAAGCCCTGTTGTCCGACCTGGGCCGCAAACGCCTGGAGCGTTTCTTCACCCGGGTCGATGCCCACAACTGGCAGGTGAAGAAGCAGCTGCGGGAGGCCGTGCTGTTTGCGCCGCAGAACATCCTGGCCGACGCGCCTTTCTCCAGGCTGGACCTGGTGAGTTGCCGCAATCTGCTGATCTACCTGGAACCGGAAGCCCAGCAGAAGCTGCTGCAGCTGTTCCATTTTGCCCTCAACGAGAACGGCTACCTGGTCCTGGGGCCTTCCGAGAGCATCGGCCGGCTGGTCGAACTGTTTCAGCCGGTTTCCAAGAAGTGGCGCGTCTTTCGTCGCCTGCAAAGCGCACGCCCGACCCGCGCCGGATTTCCCATCCAGGCCGGCGAGCAGCCGAGTGAAATGCAACTCCCGCCGCCGCCTGTCGCACCCGGCAACCTGACCGAACTGACCCGCAAGCTCCTGCTGGATGACTACGCCCCTGCCGCGGTGGTCATCAACCGGCGCTACGAGGTGCTTCATTACTCCGGGCCGACCCATTTGTATCTGCAGCAGCCGGGCGGACCGCCCTCGCACGACTTGCTGACGCTGAGCTTTGCCGCATTGCGCCCGCGCATCCGGGCCGCAGTGGCCAAGGCAATCAGCGAGGCGGCTCGAATCGACGTCGGCGGCGTCCGCATCAAGCGCGCAGAGGCGCCTGTTCTGGTGCGCCTCACGGCCCAGCCGTTACCGGGCAGGCTGGCAGAGGAGGGGCTGTTGCTGGTCACGTTTCAGGACGAGCCGGTGCTGCCGCACATCGGGGGTGGCGCAGGCGAACAGGCAGGAACGGACGAGCAGCTCGTGCGCCAGCTGGAATACGAACTGAAGACCTCGCGCGAAGAGTTGCAGAGCACCATCGAGGAACTGGAAAGCAGCAACGAGGAACTCAAGGCTTCCAACGAGGAAGTCATGTCGATGAACGAGGAGCTTCAGTCCACCAACGAGGAACTGGAGACTTCCAAGGAGGAGTTGCAATCGCTCAACGAGGAGTTGAGCACAGTCAATTCCCAGCTGCGGGACAAAGTGGACGAGCTGGAGGACTCCAACAACGACATGACCAATTTTCTGGCCAGTGTCGACAACGCCACCCTGTTCCTCGGGGTGGACCGTACCATCCAGCGTTTCACCCCCAGCGCGACCCGCCTGTTCAATCTGATCGCCACCGACGTCGGCCGCCCCATCGACCACATCACGGCCCGTTTCGAAGACCCGGAACTGTCGCGGGATATCGACCGGGTGCTGCAGAGCCTCGCACCCTGCGAGCGGGAAGTGTCGTGCAACAAGGCGCAATGGTTCCTGCGCCGCATCACACCTTACCGGACAGCGGACAACCGCATCAGCGGCGTCGTGCTGACGCTGACCGACATCACGCCGATCAAGCAGGCCGAACTGAACCTGCGCGACCTGGCCGAGCATCTCGAACAACGGGTGGCCGAGCGCACCGCAGACGTCGAAGCCGAAATGAAGGAACGCCAGCTGGCGGAGCGGGCTTTGCGAGCGAGCGAACGTAAATTCCGCACCCTGTTCCACGATGCGCCGGTCGGTATATGCCAGAACGATCCGCACGACGGCCATTTCCTGCTGGTGAATCCGAAATTTTGCGCCATCACCGGCTACGGTGAAGCCGAATTGCTCGGCCGTTCATTCGTCGATATCACCTATCCGGAGGACCGGGACGCCAACCTTGAGGGATTTCTGCATCTGGGGCGCGGCGAGATTCCCGGGTATCAGACGGAAAAGCGCTATATCCGCAAGGACGGCGCCACCATCTGGGCGGAGGTCAAGGTGATCATGGTGCGCGACCCCCACGGCCAACCCCTGCATACGCTCGCAATCATTTCGGATATCACCGAGCACAAGCGACTGCAGGCGAAACTGGACGAGCACGCTACCCAACGGCAACGCGAGCGCAATTTCATCGATGCCATCCTGAATACCGTTGCAGCCTTGATTGTGGTCATTGACCCCGAAGGCCGGCTGGTGCGATTCAACACAGCCTGCAATACCACGATGGGCTATGACTTTGCCGAATTTGTCGGCAAAGCGGACTGGCAGGCGCTTATTCCTTCGGATGAGATGGAAGGCATTCGTCGTGTCATGGACAGGCTGCTGGCTGGCGAGGAACACGTCGTGCACGAGAATCACTGGCGTCAACGCGACGGCTCACTGCGCCTGTTCTGCTGGAGAAATACGGTGCTTAAGGATGAGGCGGGTCAGGTCCAGTACATTATCGCGACCGGCCTCGACATCACCGAGCAGCACCTTGCCGAGATCCGGGCGCGGGAAACTCTGGAAGAGGCTTCCCGGCTGCAGCGCCTGCAGACCGCCAACGAACTGGCGACCCTGCTTGCCCACGAACTCAACCAGCCGCTTGCCGCCATCGCCAGCTATGCCGAGGCGGGCCAGCAACTCCTGCGCCACACCCCGCTGGAACAGGACAAACTGACCCGGAATCTGGATCAGATCAGCCAGCAATCCCTGCGCGCCGGGGAAGCCATCCGGCATTTGCGCGCGTTTGTGGGGCGGGGCCGGATCGACCCGGTTCCGCTGGATCTGAATGCCGTGGTGCGCAACACCGGCACCCTGATGGTGCCGAAGGTGCGTAGCCGCGGGGTCAGGCTCGTGCTCGATCTGGACGAGACGCTGCCGCAGGTGATGGGGGTGGGGGTGCACATCGAGCAGGTGCTGCTCAATCTGATTCGCAACGCCATCGACGCCATCCGCGATGCCAGGATGAAAAGCGGCAGCATCACCGTAACGACGCGGCAGCAGGACGGCATGGCCCGGCTCAGCGTTTCCGATAGCGGCCCCGGCATCGATGCCGAGCAGGCCGACAAAGTGTTCGAGCCGCTGGCCAGCCGCAAGGAATATGGGCTGGGCGTCGGCCTGCGCATCAGCCGCAGCCTGATCGAGGCCCACGGCGGCCGGCTGTGGGTGGAGCCCCACCGTCCCGGCGGCATCTTCCATTTCGTTCTGCCCTTCGCCCCGTGAATACAACGGTTTTTGTCGTCGACGACGACGTTGCCATGCGGGACGCACTGGCCCAGTTGCTGGAAGCGGCCGGCCTGCAGGTGGAAACCCATGCGAGCGGGCCCGATTTTCTTGGGGCCTATGGGGAAAACCGCCCGGGCTGCCTGCTGCTGGACATGGCCATGCCCGGCATGAACGGGCTTGAGGTCCAGGCGGCGCTGAAGGCGCGCGGCTGCGCTATTCCCGTACTCTTTCTGACCGGCCACGGCGATATTCCCATGGCCGTGCAGGCGGTACAGGCCGGCGCGGTGGATTTCCTGGAAAAGCCCATCAAGGGCGCCATCCTGCTCGAACGGGTGCAGCGAGCCCTGAAACTGGACCAGGAATGGCGCGAAATGCGAGGCCGCACCCAGGCCATCCAGCTGCGCCATGCCCGTCTCAGCACGCGGGAGCAGGAAGTCATGGCGCTGGCAGTCACCGGCCTCACCAGTAAGCAGATCGCCCAGCAACTGGGCATCAGTCCGCGCACGGTGGAAGTCCATCGCACCCACGTCATGCACAAGATGGGCGCCGCCAACCTGGCTGAACTCGTCAACCTGGCCGCCTTCTGCACCCTCTGATCCCGCCTCCGCCACTTTTCTAAGTGGTTCTACTGAGCGTCCGCACGAATGATGCCGTGACGCCATGGTGGTTATTCTCTACTAGTCGATTCGTACCGATGAACAACCGGGCCAGCATTGGTGTCCGGCTCGGGATCGGGAATTCTGTCGCTCAAGGGGGTCACCATTTATGGCGAAACGCATCCAGCATCAGTCGGAACGGGGAACCTACGCAGCCACCGTCCGGTTTTTCCTCGAGGTGTCGCGTGGGTATCTTGTCAATTCGGGGCACTGCAGGCCCGACGTTGACGCATCAGCCGCGTTTGCGCGGGGGAGGGGGTACCCGTCCGGGCTATTCACCTTGCTCCCGACCGGGCGCCGTTATCCTTTCCTCCCATTTCAAAAGCAGAGGTGAGCCATGTGGTCCGATGATTTTCATGAGCCTGAGGCTGCCTGCGTGGACGCCGTGGAAAGCGCCGAATCCGACGAGACCCGCGACGGCGGGGAGATACCAGGCGCAAGTCTTGATGCCGAAGGGGCTCAGGACATCACGCAACGCTATTTCGAGGACATCAGCCGTTTGCGGATATTGAGTGTCGTGGAGGAACAGGACTACGTCCGGCGCATGCATCGCGGCGATGAAGCGGCGCGCGAGGTGCTGATCACGCACAACCTCAGACTGGTCGTCTATATCGCCAAACGCTATCTGGGGCGCGGCCTGCCGCTGCTTGACCTGGTGGCGGAAGGCAACCTGGGACTCATGCATTCCCTGGAAAAATTCGATCCGGATCGCGGCTTCCGCCTGTCCACCTACGCCACCTGGTGGATCCGGCAATCCGTCGAGCTTGGCCTGATGAAGCAGTCGCGCACCATCCGCCTGCCTGTACACGTGGCCAAGGAACTCAACAGTTGTCTGCGCGCCCGCAGCAAGCTGGAAAAGCAGGGCATAGCCGATCCTGGCCCCGAGGCGATTGCCCGCCTCACCGGCAAGCCGGTCGAAACGGTGCGCGAGGTATTGCAACTGAACCGGCCGCCGGTTCCCCTCGACGCGCCGCTGGACATCGACCCGGACCTGACCCTGGGCGAGGCCATTGCCGACGAGCACTGCGTGCCCCCCGAGGAGCGCTTGTACCAGGCCGAACTTGAACACTATGTGGCGGAATGGCTGGAGAAACTTTCCGACAAGCACCGCTGGGTGATCGAACGGCGCTTCGGACTGAACGACCAGGACTTGGCTACGCTGGAGGAACTGGCCACGGATCTTCAGGTTTCCCGCGAACGGATTCGGCAGATCCAGGTAGAGGCGCAGGAAGAACTAGCCCTCGAACTCAGGGGAAAGGGCGTGAACAGGGAAAACTGGCTGCCTTGACGGGCAAGGGCAGGCGCATCAATCAAAAGGCATGCCGATCGAAAGAGGACTAGTCGCGTAAGCGCTCCAGCCATCTTGGGGGAGGGCGATGCAGGGCACCGCGGATCATGCGCGCACGGATGGAGAAGAAATGTTGCAAAGGATTTCCGTGGATTCGACATTGGACGAAGTGGGCCTGGATACGCCCTTGCCGGGCGTATTCGAGCATTTTCCAGACGCACTCATCCTGACTGATGGCGAAGCCCGTATCACCTATCTGAACCCGGCCGCTGAGCAGATGCTCGGTTTGATGCTGAAGCAAGCGCGTGGACGCGGTCTGGACAAGCTGGTGTGCCTGCAGGACGGGGAGACCAGGCAGGCGATCCGGATCCTCGATCCACGCAGTGGACAGGCGACGTTTTCTGGCACATTTCACCTCCTGATGCGCAGCGGAGGCGGTCTGATACCCGTGCAGTACAGCGTGGCGCCGACTTCACCAGCCGGATCGGGATCAAGCAGTGGTTATGTGATCTCGCTGCGGGACGCCAACCACCTGCAGCACCACATCGACAAGCTGGTGACGCAGACGATGCACGATGAACACACCCACCTGTTGCGACGTGCCGAGCTGATCAAGCGTCTGTGGCGTGTACTGCAGGAGAGCGACAACGTCGAGCCCCAGGCTTTCATGTACCTGGATCTGGACAACTTCAAATCCGTCAACGACACGGCCGGTCACGCGGCGGGCGATCTCGCCATCCGCGAGGTCGCTTCACGCCTCAAGGATGTGGTGCGCGGTCGCGACACGCTGGCACGTCTGGGCGGGGACGAGTTCGGCCTTCTGCTCGAACGCTGTCCGGCCGAACTGGCGCGCCAGCGTGCAATGCAGTTGCATCAGGCAGTGGAAACCTATGTGCTGCGCTGGAACGGAGAAACGTTCCGGCTTGGCATCAGCATTGGCCTCGCCATTTTCAAAACCCGCAAGCACAGTCTGAACACCATCCTGGCCGCAGCGGATGCAGCCTGCTATCAGGCCAAGCGGAATGGCGAAGGCGGGCCCCACATACAGGAAGTCGAACTCGACTGAGTTTGGCGCTTGTGCGGATTTTCATGAGCCCGGTTTCCCCGGGTAACGAACTGGAGGTGATTCATGCATGACCATACCTGGGCGGTCGTTCTGGCGGCGGGCGACGGAAAACGACTTGCCAGGCTGACGACCGACCCTCGGGGCCGGCACGTGCCCAAGCAATTTTGTTCGCTTCACGGCGGGCCATCCTTGTTCGGTCTTGCGCTGGCGCGGGCGCGAGCCCTCGTTCCCGATGATCGCGTCTGCGCTGTCGTGGCCAAAGCGCATGAGCACCGGTGGCAAGCGATGGTCAAGGAAATGCATGCGGGAAACCTGATCGTCCAGCCACGCAACCGCGGCACCGGCAATGGCGTGCTGCTTGCCCTCGCCCATATCCTCAAACGCGATCCGCAGGCAAGGCTGATTTTCCTCCCGGCCGACCATCACGTGCTGGCCGAAGAAAAACTGATTCAGGCGATGCGGTCTGCTTTGGCCGGCATGCCGGCCAGGTCCAGGGAAATATTCCTGCTGGGGATCGAGCCTGACGATGCCGACCCTGAACTGGGCTACATCATCCCGCAGAAGGCAGCCATACCCGATGCACAGGGCGTGCGGCACTTCATCGAGAAGCCCTCGCGGGCGGTGGCAGGCAAGCTGATTCAGGAAGGCGGGCTATGGAACAGCGGCGTTTTCGCCGTCTCTGGCGACCGCTTGCTGGAACTGTTCCAGGAGCGCTTTCCGGCCAATGTGCTCGGCATCAAGACCGCCCTGGACAAAATGGCGGACCCGATCAACCCATCCTGGGCACTCAACCATCTGTACGAGCGGATTTCCGACGTGGATTTTTCCCGCCATGTCCTGCAGTTCCATGTGGGGGATTTGCGGGTGGCGCCCGTTCCACATTGCGGCTGGACGGACCTTGGCAGTTCACAACGGGTGAGCGATCGAGCCAAGCTCCTTGCCGGCGCCTCGCTCGGAACCCGGGACGCTTCAGGAAACGCGGCCTGCCTTGATCTGGCCGACGCATTGATCATGGCAGACAGGGATAGGAGCCTCGCGCAGCAGCCGTCTGGCGCCGGGATCCATTACGTCGGCAGCAGTATCCGGCGTCTGGTTGACGTGGCGCGCAATGCATAAAGGAATCGGATACTCGAATCATTCAAGAAATGCCGAGTATCTGATTGATGTTAAATAATTAATTATGCCCAAGACAAAAATCCGCCGGGGGATTTTCTGGCCGGTGAAGATCGGGCGGCGGGTAGTCGCAAAATGCGACGCTTTTTCAGGGGCGGAAATGGGGCGATTCGAGACCGGCAAACCTTTCCGGCTTCTCTGGTCGACTTCGCATAATGTATATTATGTTAAATTGTAAATGGATCGCAGCACGCAATTCCGGAAACCACGCTCGGAATCTTGGTAACCATCTTCCCTGCTCAATTACCAGACAGAATCGACAGCAGCACTTGGCCCAACCGATTTTCATGGTCGACGGGAGCCTTTGCTGTCCCGGAAACGGCGCCAGAAAGTTCGGTTGCAATTCGGAGTTCCGGTTTAAATACCGGGTTAAATACCATCTCCAACTAACTGATTCTTTAGTGATTGCGGTTGGCGGCTCGGGCCGCCCTTGTTGATTGCGCGGCCTCACACTGGCGGTCCACCTGATCGTGTACAGGATGCTGACTTGATCACCCCAGCGGCAAGCTAGTCACTGAACTCCAGCCGCACCCCCACCAGCCGCACTTTGCGCCCCTCGCCGAAGCGGGCAAGCCCTTCCAAAGCGGCCTGTCGGATCACCCCGTGCTGATCGCCCGGGTCGGGAAGGCTGATGGTATGCGTATGCGTCTCGAAGTTGGCGTAGCGCAGCTTCACCGTCACCCGCCGGGCGAGCTTGGCCTCCGCACGCAGAGCATCCGTGGCCTCCTCCGCGAGTTCGAAAAGGGTGCGTGCCACCTGCGTCATGTCCGCCGTGTCGTGCTCGAAGGTGACTTCGCGCCCGACCGACTTCGGTTCCCAGTGGGTGATGAGCGGGCTGTCGTCGCGCCCGTGGGCGGCTTCGTGCAGATAGCGCCCGCGGGCCTCGCCGAAATGCTCGACCAGCGTTTCCACCGGCAGCGCGGCAAGCTCGCCGATGGTGGCCACGCCCATCTCGATGAGCCGCGCCTCGGTCTTGGGGCCCACGCCCAGCAGCTTGCCGGCCGGCAGCGGCCAGACCCGGGCCGGGATGTCCTTCTCGTCCAGCAGCGTGAGCCCGTCGGGTTTCTGCAGGTCGGACGCGAGCTTGGCGAGCAGCTTGTTGGGCGCGATGCCGACCGAACAGGTCAGACCGGTGCTTGCCTGCACCTGCTGCTTGATCGCCCGGCCGACCGCGGCGGGGTCAGGCGCGTCGGACACGTCCAGATAGGCCTCGTCGATGCCGGCATCCTCGATGGTTTGCGAGAACTGCTGCAGGACGGCCTTGAAGCGTTCCGACTCCCTGGCATAGGTGTCGAAGTCCACCGGCAGGAACACCGCCTGGGGGCACAGCCGCCACGCCAGCCGCAGCGCCATGCCCGAATGGATGCCGAAGGCGCGCGCCTCGTAGGTGGCGGTGGAGACCACGCCGCGGGATTGGGGGTCGCCGCGTCCGCCGACCACCACCGGCCTGCCGCGCAGTTCGGGATGGCGCTTGAGCTCGACCGCGGCAAAGAAGGCATCCATGTCGACGTGGAGGATACGGCGGGGCCTGCTCATCGCTCAGGGAAACCGGAGACCGGTCTTTTCGAGCCAGGCGAGGACCTCGTCCGGCAGGCGGTCGCGGTTGTCGTGGCTCACCTCCCACACCATTGCGCCGGGCCAGCGCTTCGCCTCGTCGATGAGGCCTTCACCCTTCTTCGCCACGGTGGCCACGACGCGGCGATCCGATGCAAGCAAGCGCCGCATGGCGGCGACGAAGCGCGGCGACAGGCACTCCATCTTGCCGATCTCGTCGACGAGGTAGACCGCCACGTCCGGGCGCGGCGCAAGCAGCGCGTCGGCCCGCGCATCGAGCGCGGCCACATCCACCCCGTATCTGGAAACCCGCGGACCGCCAAAGCCTACATGGGCGAAGGTGAGCGCGCGGCCCTCGAAGTCCAGCAGGCGGAAGCCGGTGCGCTGCCCCGCTTCCCGCTGTTCCTCGGTGTAGAAGCCGCCCACCTTCACCCCTTGTAGCCGCTCGGCCACGCGCCGGATCAGCGTGGTCTTGCCCACGCCCGGCATGCCGGTGATGAGCAACACGTGCCCGCTCACGTCTTGTCCGGCCACTCGCACACCGCGCGAAGCACGCACTCGGGGCAGCGCGGCTTGCGCGCGATGCAGGTCTCGCGGCCGTGCAAAATCATGGCGTTGCCGAACGCAGTCCACCTATCCTTCGCGACCTGTCGCATGAGTTCCGCCTCCACCTTCACGGGATCGTCGGAATGGGCGATCCCGAGGCGATTGCTCACCCGCAGCACGTGCGTATCCACCGAAATGGACGGCACGCCGAACGCATTGCCCAGCACCATGTTGGCGGTCTTGCGCCCCACGCCGGGCAGCGTCGTGAGTTCCTCCAGGGTGTGCGGCACTTCGCCGTGAAAATCCGCCACCAGCTTCCTGCAGCAGGCGATGACCGAGCGGGTCTTGTTCTTGTAAAAGCCGGTGGAACGAATTTCCTCCTCCAGCACGGCGGGATCGGCCGCGGCGTAGTCCCGGGCCTTTTTGTATTTTTTGAACAGGGCCGCGGTGACTTCGTTGACCCGCGCATCGGTGCACTGGGCGGAGAGGATGACCGCGATCAGCAGCTCCAGGGGATTCCGGTAATGCAAGGCGAGCCCGGGCTCGGGATATTTGTTGAGCAGCAGCGCGGTGATCTTCCTGGCATCGGCCATGACTCACTCCCCCCGGGTCACTGAAGCATAGGAAGGCGGAATCCACCGTACAAGCCCGTGCGCCGCCACCCCGAACGCCTATCGTCTAGAGTGAATCAGGACACAACGAGACTGCCATGAAAGCACTGGTCAAATCCCGGCCTGAACCGGGCCTTGAGCTTACGGAGGTGCCGCAGCCGAAACCGGGCGCCAACGAGGTGCTCATCCGGGTGCGCAAGACCGGCATCTGCGGCACCGACCTGCACATCTACAACTGGGACGACTGGGCCCGGCGCAACATCCACACCCCGCGCATCATCGGCCACGAATTCGCGGGCGAGATCGTCGAGGTCGGCCCGGGGGTGCAGGGCTACCAGGCCGGCGACCGGGTCACCGCCGAGGGCCACATCACCTGCGGCCTGTGCCGCAACTGCCGCGCCGGCAGGCGGCATTTGTGCGCCAACACCGTCGGCATCGGCGGCGGCCGCGACGGCGCCTTCGCCGAGTACCTGGTGGTGCCCGCCTTCAACCTGTGGCCGCTGCATGCGGACATTCCCGACGACATCGCGGCCATCCTCGACCCCTTCGGCAATGCCGTGCACACCGTATTCGCCTTCCCCGTCGCCACCGAGGATGTGCTCATTACCGGCGCCGGCCCCATCGGCCTCATGGCCGCGGCGGTGTGCCGCTTCATTGGCGCGCGCCATGTGGTGATCACCGACGTCAACGACTACCGTCTGGATCTGGCCTTGAAGATGGGCGCGAGCCGCGCAGTGAACGCGATCCACACCCCGCTCGATGCGGTCATGCAGGAACTCAACATGTCCAACGGCTTCGACGTCGGCCTGGAGATGTCGGGCAATCCGGAGGCCTTCCGCAACATGCTCGCCGCCATGTACCACGGCGGCGGCATCGCCCTGCTGGGCTTCCTGCCAACCACCACACAGATCAACTGGGACGAGGTGATCTTCAAGGGCCTCACCCTCAAGGGCATCTACGGCCGCGAAATGTTCGAGACCTGGCACCGCATGAGCCAGCTCATCCGCGCAGGGCTCGACATCGCCCCGATCATCACCCACCGCTTTCCCGCGGGCGAGTATCAGAAAGCCTTCGAGGTGGTGCGCTCGGGGCAGTGCGGCAAAGTGATCCTGGAGTGGGCAACATGAACCGGGCCGACGAGCGCTTCCGCGCCGAGATCGAAAGCCTCCGCAGCGAGGGCCTCTACAAGAACGAGCGCATCATCGGCTCGCCCCAGGGCGTGGTCATCAACACGCGCGAGGCAGGCCGGGTGCTCAACTTCTGCGCCAACAACTACCTCGGGCTGGCCGATCACCCCGAGGTCCTCGGCGTGGTCATCAACACGCGCGAGGCAGGCCGGGTGCTCAACTTCTGCGCCAACAACTACCTCGGGCTGGCCGATCACCCCGAGGTCCTCGACGCCGCTGCCAAGGCGCTCAAGGCGTACGGCTTCGGCATGGCCTCGGTGCGCTTCATCTGCGGCACCAGCGAATTGCACAAGGAGCTCGAGGCCCGGCTCGCCGACTTCATGGGCACCGAGGACGCCATCCTGTATTCCTCCTGCTTCGACGCCAACACTGGCCTGTTCGAAACCCTGCTTGGCCCCGACGACGCGGTGATCTCGGACGCGCTCAACCACGCCTCGATCATCGACGGCATCCGCCTGTGCAAGGCCCAGCGACTGGTTTACGCCCACGACGACATGGGCGACTTGGCGCGCTGCCTGAAGGAGGCGAATGGCGCCCGCACCGCGCTGGTCGTCACCGACGGCGTGTTCAGCATGAACGGCGACATCGCCCGCTTGCCCGACATCGTGCAGCTCGCGCGCCGCCACGATGCGCTGGTGATGGTGGACGACTCCCACGGCACCGGGGTGCTCGGGTCCCACGGCCGCGGCGCGGCGGAACACCACGGGGTGGCGGGCGGCATCGATATCTTCACCTCTACCCTCGGCAAGGCCCTGGGCGGCGGCGCGGGTGGTTTTACTGCAGCGCGCAAGCCCATCGTCGAGCTGCTGCGCCAGCGCTCCCGCCCCTACCTCTTCTCCAACAGCCTGCCGCCGTCCATTGTGGCGGGCGCCTTGCAGGCCCTGGAGATCGTGCGGCGCGAGCCGCAACTGCGGGAACGCCTGTGGGAGCACACCGCCTGGTTCCGCCACCGCATGGCCCAAGCCGGCTTCGAACTGCGCGGCGGCGAGCATCCCATCGTGCCGGTCATGCTCTACGATGCGGCGCTTGCGCAGAAGATGGCGGCGGAACTGCTGAGGGAAGGCATCTACGTGATCGGCTTTTCCTACCCCGTGGTGCCCAAGGGCGAGGCCCGCATCCGCGTCCAGCTCACCGCAGCCCACACCCGGGAGCAACTGGAGCACGCGGTGGCGGCCTTCCATCGCGTGGGGCGCGAGCTGGGGCTGCTGAGCGGCTGAGGAGCGAGAGATGTCCGCGTTGCACGAGGCCCGTTTCTACGAAACCCTGCCGGACGGCAAGGTGCTGTGCACCCTCTGCCCCCACGACTGCCACATCCCGGACGGCGCGCGGGGCGCCTGCGGGGTGCGCTACAACCGCGGCGGCAGGCTCTACACCCTGGTCTACGACAAGGTGGTCGCGCGCGAGGTGAACCCCATCGAGAAGAAGCCGTTCTTCCATTTCCATCCCGGCTCCTTCGCCTATTCCATCTCCACCGTGGGCTGCAACCTGCGTTGCGCCTTCTGCCAGAACTGGGAGATCTCGCAGTGGCCGAAGGATCATTTGCCAAAGCACGTGGAAACCGGCCGGCATGCTGCTGAAGGCGCGCCGCCCACACCGATCTGCCCGCTGCTCGCCGACGTCGAGCGCGACATCCCGGGCGAGCATGTCACCCCGGAATCCCTGGTCCACGCCGCCCAGGCCACCCGCTGCCTGTCGATTTCCTATACCTTCACCGAACCCACCATCTTCTACGAACTGGCCTACGACACGGCGGTCCTGGCAAAAGAAAAGGGCCTGAAGAACAACTTCGTCAGCAACGGCTTCATCTCCGAGGCGCCGCTCAGGGAACTGGCCACAGTGCTCGACGCCGCCAACATCGACCTCAAGTTCTTCAAGGACGAAAGCTACCGGCGCGTAAGCCGCGCGCGCCTGCAGCCGATCCTCGATGCCATCCGGCTCTACCACGAACTGGGCGTGTGGATCGAGGTCACCACCCTGATCATTCCGGGGATCAACGATTCGGACGAAGAGCTCACGGGTATCGCCGAGTTCCTCTGCTCGGTGAGCCCCACCCTCCCCTGGCACGTCACCCGCTTCTATCCCGCCTACGAAATGCTGGACCGCCCGCCCACCGAAGTGGCCACCCTCAGGCGCGCGCGGGAGATCGGCTTCCGCGCCGGGCTTAAATACGTCTACGAAGGCAACGTGCCCGGCGAAGGGGGCGAGAACACCTATTGCCCCGAGTGCAAGACGCTGCTCATCGAGCGCTATGGTTTTCATGTACGCAGCAACCGCATTCGCGAGGAGCGTTGTCCCGCCTGCGGCGAGCACATTGAGGGGATCGGCATGAGTAAGGCTTGAAAAACAACGATCCGGAACTCAGCGTGGCAAGTTTCAGGGATGCGTGTCCGGCATCCAGCTCGGAATGTTGGAACCTGGCGGAGGGCTTATTTCGAAGCGCTCAATGCGACACAGATGTGTTCTCGCTTTTTCTCTAGAGAAGCATCACCCTACTTCGACAAAGCCACATGGTTGCCTGTAGGTACTCGGCCTCTTTGGTGTGCTTGGCGGCTTGATTTTTTACTTGGACTCAGCTTAGGCAGGATCATTAATCGCACGCAATCATGGAGACAACAGATGGACGAAGAGATCAGAAACAAGATCCTGGCGCTGTTGGATCAGCACCGGATCATGACGATTGCCACGTTAAGGCCGGATGGTTGGCCGCAGGCGACGACCGTCGGCTACGTGAACGAAGGTCTCACCCTCTACTTCCTCTGCGGCCTGGACAGCCAGAAGGCAGCGAATCTGGCGCGAGACGATCGGGTGTCGCTGACCATCGATCACGACACGCCGGATCTGATGGCGATCACCGGCCTGTCCATGGCGGCACACGCGCAAGCGGTAGTCGATCCGGCCGAGGCGAATAAGGTCTTGCGTATGCTCCCGCTGAAGTATCCTGAACAGAACTCCGTGCCAGTGCCGATGCCGACACCGGAGGATGTCCGAATATTCCGCGTGACGCCGAAAGTCATCTCCGTGCTCGACTACTCCAAAGGCTTCGGACACACAGAACTCGTCACCTGCTGAGCGCCACGAAAGCGGTGTAAATCGTATTGAAGACGGGAATGAGCGGGGTGTCCGCATGTATGACCCGGTAGCCAGGGCGGAACAGACCGCCCGCATCGTTTGCGAGGGCGATCTTCGCACGTACCACCGCTTCCACCCGGCGCGCTTTTACGGCGGCATCGCCACCGCGGACTGCGTCGGCTGCTGCCTCGACTGCGCCTTCTGCTGGTCGTGGCGGCAGGTGGCGCACCCGCAGGACTACGGCCGGCTCTACACACCCCAGGAGGTGGCCGACAGGCTGGTCGCCATCGCAAGGAGACACGGCTACGGCCAGGTGCGCATCAGTGGCAACGAGCCGACGATCTGCCGCGCGCACCTCATCAAGGTCATAGCCGCCATCCCCGGGGATCTCTTCTTCATCCTGGAAGCCAATGGCATTCTCATCGGCCACGACGCAGGTTACGCCGCCGAGCTGGCCGCGTTCCCCAACCTGCATGTGCGGGTGAGCCTGAAGGGAACGAACGAGGCTGAGTTCTCCCGCCTCACCGGCGCCGAGCCGGCGGGCTTCCGGCTGCAGCTCAAGGCCATCGAGAACCTGTGGCGCCAGGGGGGCGGGTGCAGGCGGCGGTCATGGTGAGCTTTTCACCGCCCCAGCATGTCGAGGCACTCAGCCTTCGCCTGGCAGCCATCGCCCCGCCGCTCGGCGAGATCGAGGTCGAGGAACTGGTGCTCTACGGCGACGTGGGCGAGCGCCTGAAGCAGCTCGGGATCGGCTACCGCAGTTCCCATGGGCCACGGCGGGTCTCGCCCGGGCAGGTATAGCCATGGCCGATGCGGAAGGAAAAAAGCAGGCGCGCGCGCTCAATGCCCTGATCGACGCCTGTCTGCTCGCCCCCGGAGAGCACCCGCCGCGCGAGTTGGCGATACGCCTGCCGGCCGAGGATGTCACGGCGCTGGCCGAGCGCGTGCGCCGCCGGGCCACCCTGATCGCGCGCCGCGAGCGGCTCCATGCCGAAGCCATCCTGACGGCCCGCGATGCCCTGATCCTGGCGCTCTACGCCAGCGCCACGCCACGCGGCGCGTTCACGGCATGGTCCCGACGGCTCGAGCCGGCAGGGTCAGGCGGCGGGCATCGGCGGGCTGCTGATGGACCCGGAAGGCCGCATGGTCGCGCACCTGTCCCAGCCGCTGCAGGGACTCGATGCCTTCGCTGCCGAGGTCTCCGCCCTCGAAGCCGTGATGCGTGCCGCGGCCGACCGCGGCGCCGGCCGGCTGCGCGTGTACACGGACTGCGTCGCCCTCCTGCTGCTGTGGCTGGAGAAGCGGGCCGATCCGCGCCTGGAGCAGGTGCGCAAGCAGGCACATCGCTTCCGGCGCTTCGAACTGCGTGCCCTGCCCCGCCTGCACAACCAGCCGGCCAACCGTTTGGCGCGCCAGGCCCTGGCATCGGCCCTGCTTGCGCGGCTGTCTATACTCGGGAATCAGCGCCCCTAGTGTCCTGGCCATGATCCCCCTCAACGTCAACGACAGAACCGGTCGCGTGGCAGCCGCCCCCGAAAGTCCGCTGCACCGGCGACGGCCCGGATGAGATGCCGGCGCGCGGCTGGACTATCCCGCCCCCCAGGGAGCCGACCAAGAGCCGGCAGGACTTCGCGCGGGAACGCCTCGCCAAGGTGGCCTGGCTGAGCGGGCAGGGTTTGCTCGAGTCGGAGCCGATCCGTCAGGCCCTGCTGAAGGTGCCGAGGGAAGATTTCATCCCTCGCGAATACCGTGACTACGCCTATCTTGAAGTGCCGCTGCCTTTGCCCGGCGAGCAGGCCACCATCTCCTGTCCGCACAGCTATCCGCTGTTTTACGAGCCGCTCGGTCTGAACCGGGGCCACCGCTTCCTGGAGATCGGCCTTGGATCGGGCTACGGCACCGCCCTCGCCCGCGAGGTGGTGGGCGACACCGGGCTGGTGGTGGCGGTGGAGATCGACCCCCTGACCTACGCCTTCGCCAAAGAAAATCTGGAACGGGCAGGTTACCGCGACCTGGTGCTGGTCAATGCCGACGGCGGGCTGGGCTACCCCGAGTGCCAGCCCTATGACCGTATCGCCGTCACCGCAGCCTGCCCGGCGGTACCGCCGCCGCTGCTCGACCAGCTCGCCTTGGGCGGGCGGTTGATCGCGCCGGTGATCGAGGACGATGTGCAGAGGTTGATGCTGCTCGAAAAGACGGCGGAGGGGGTGAAAAGTCGCGAGATCTGCGAGGTGCTCTACCTCTCCCTGCGCGGTGCCTACGGCGTGGCCGGGGAAGACGGCAAAAAATGATCGGCGCCATCCTCCCCGCCCCGCTGCACATCCCTGCGCCTTGGCAGCGCTCGGCCGAGCGCATCCTCAGCGCGGGCTGGAGGCGGATCCTGGTCGTGGGCGCCAGCGACCGCGGCAAGAGCAGCTACTGCAACTTCCTGCTCGGCGCGCTCCTGGGCGAAGGCAGGACGGTGTCGTTCGTCGATGCGGACATCGGCCAGAAGGACGTCGGCCCCCCGGCGACCGTCTCCCTCGCCGACGTCAAGGCCCCTACGGATCTCGCCGCGAGCGGCTACGACGCCCTCTACTTCGTCGGCCATACCAACCCAATCGCCCATTTCCTTCCCCTGGTGCTGGGCACCCGGCGCATGGCGGAGGCGGCCAAAGGCGAATTCGTGCTGATCGACACCACCGGCCTGGTCCAGGGAAGGGGCCGGGACCTGAAGGGCTTCCAGATCGATTCGCTGCAGCCGGACGCACTGGTCTGCCTGGAGCGTGGCGAGGAGCTCGCGCCCATCCGGCACGCCGCCCGGCATTGCCACATCCTGCGCCTGCCTCCCTCCCGCCTGGCGGCTACCAAGTCGCCCAATGCTCGGCGGCGCGCGCGCGAGCAGGCGTTCCAGGCCCATTTTCGCGGGGCACGCGAGCTGTTGCTCGATCTTGAGCGGCTGATCGTGCAGCGCAGCAGCCTGTTCAACGGCCAGCAGGTCGACGACCCGCGCTTCCTCTACGCCGAACAGCTGCCCGACCGTCTCGTCGCCGTGGCGGAGGCGTCCGCACCCGCTGCTCTGGAGGGGGTGCACGTCCTGCCGCGACAGTTCGCCGACCAGCTGCTCTGCGGCGTGGCGGACGGCACCGGCAGCTGCCTGGGTCTCGGCCTCGTCGTCGCCATCGACTTCGCTCGCGGCACCCTCGCGCTGTACACGCCCGTACCCAAGCGCCGCATCCGCATCGTCCAGTTCGGCGACATCTACCTCGACCGCGAGGGGCGCGAACTGCATCACGGACGGCTGGGGCATTTCTAACGGCCATGGCGATCAGCGCCCGCCCCGGCTGGCGACGGCATCGACATTTCGCCCGCGAGGCCTTGGCCGCCGCGCTCGCCTGGCTTTCGCCCTACGCACGTGGCGAGCGAGCCTTCCGGAATGACGGGAAAGACAATGACGGGATGGCCATGGTCCTTGGCCTGGTGGTCTCTTCTTGGACTGACGCTGCCGGCATGACTGACTCTTTCCGGACCAAACGGCCGTTCATGGCTTACCCGCCTACCGTCCATTCATGTAGCGAAGTGGTCATCCAACGATCTTCAAACTGACCCCAATGGTTGTCTCAGTGAGGTTGTTCATCCGTTATTGAAACATTACAACTAGGACAGCCTTCCTTCGTGGCGGCTGGACTATGATGTCAGGAGCGGACGCCGTCAGAGCGGGGATGGCGCCTGCGGCACAAGCGCGCAACTTTTTCGCAGAAATCATGGAATGGAACGTGATCGCCACCGTACGCGAGGGACCCGGCCACGAGAGGGCGCTGCTGCGCGGGCTCAGACGCTTCGGGGAATTTCATCCCACGGAATTCAAATACGTCTGCACCGGCCGAGTCGATGCCCCGAATTTCCTGGAGACGGTGCGGCAAGCGCTGGCGGCCGATGAGGAATGGACCCGCTACCTCGCCCGCCTCATCCCTGTCGAGCGGACCTTCCATTTCGACGCGCAAGGCTTTGTCGAACGGCTCAAGCAGGCAGTGGCGCCATTCGCCGAGCGCATGGGCGCCGGCTGTTTCTACGTGCGCATAGAACGCCGCGGCATGCTGGGGCAGGTGCACAGTCAGGAGGCGGAGCGCGAGGTGGCGGACTACCTGGTAGGCCTCCTGCAAAGCAGAGATCAGCAGCTACGCACGGACTTTCACGATCCCGACTGGATCGTCGCCTGCGAGACCCTTGGCGCCGAGGCCGGCGTGGCCCTGCTCGACCGCGAGACGCGGAGACGGTATGACTTCGTGCAGGCGCGCTAGCTGTTGACTGTCTGCATAGGGACGCAAAAGGGGCCCTGTCAGTTATCGCCCCGGCCGGCCGTTCCTGGCCCAGGCTGTGTAAAAACGCACTCGATAATTGGATAATCGGTTATCGCGTTTTGGGTTCTCCAGATGAAGCGTTTTGTTCAAGGCGAATGCCGAACTCAAAGCACCTTGTTACCGGAGAGCCTCGATGACCATGTTGCTGACACCAATCCGATTCGGGTGGTCGATGTCTTCGTCGATGAACTTGATCTTGTCAAACTGGGATTTGAAGGCGTCGAGCCAGCGGAAACGGGCAGGCCGTCCTATCATCCGGCAGTACTTCTGAAGATATACATCTCCGGTTACCTCAACCGGATTCAATCGAGTCGGCGTCTCGAGCGGGAGTCACAACGCAACGTTGACTGATGATCTGACCTTCTACAGCTTCTAGAGCAGGCTGAGCACTACCAGAAACTCCCGCATCGCCGCATCAAAGACGTCTATAACGTTTTTGCACAGTCTGGGCCAGTTCCTGCCATACACCAATGTCAATAGAACTGATTTGGAATCATTCCAGCAATCGATCATTGCGCTCGCTATCGTGATCAGTGTGATCTCAGGTGAGGCAAAAAGGTCAGCACTGCCATGCGCCTGGGTGGTTAATTGTTGGGGGGTCGGCGCAACATAAACCCGGAGCGTGTCCTATTCCCTCCCCCGTCGCTTTCGCTGGTCCAGCCGGGTCAGGCCGTGCTTTGCCGCCAACGCCAGCGCGTGCGCGTATTCCGCGCCGGTGATGGGCCGGTCAAGCGGCGGGTGGTCGTAGGCGCGGTAGCACGGGAAGTACTGCGCCATGATGTTCACGTAGGTGGCGGGCGATATCTGGTTGGCGATAAAGGCAAGCACCTGGTCGGTGTTCGCGAGGTCGCCGGGCAGCACCAGATGGCGCACCAGCAGCCCGCGCAGCGCGAGCCCCTGCTGGTCGAGCACCAGGTCGCCCACCTGGCGGTGCATCTCGCGTAGCGCGGCCTGGTTTACTTCCCAATAGCCACGCACGTGGGAATAGCGGTGCGCGGTGGCGGAGTCGGCATACTTCATGTCGGGCATGTAGATGTCGATGACACCGTCGAGCAGGGCCAGCGCTTCCGGGCTGTCATAGCCGCCGGTGTTGTAGACCAGGGGCAGGCGCAGGCCCCGGCGCGCGGCGATCAGGACGGCGGCGAGAATCTGCGCGACAACGTGGCTCGGGCTGACCAGGTTGATGTTGTGGCAGCCCTGGGACTGCAACTCGAGCATCATGTCGGCCAGTTCCCCAGGCTCGACCTCGCGCCCGATGCCGCGCTGGGAGATTTCCCAGTTCTGGCAGAACACACAACGCAGATTGCACCAACTGAAGAAAATGGTGCCCGAGCCGGCCCAGCCGCTCAGCGGGTCCTCCTCGCCGTGGTGCGCACCGTAGCTGTTGACCACGGCCTTCTCCCCGGTGCGGCAGGCGGCGCCCTCCAGGGTCAGGCGGCGGTTCACCCGGCAGTAGCGCGCGCACAGATCGCAGTCTTCCAGGTGGCGGTAAGCGCTTTGCACACGCCGTTCCAGTTCGCCGCTGTCGAGCAGCGAGAGATAAGCCGGACGGAAGGCGGCGGGGGTCGGCGGTTTCATGGCGAAAACGGGATGCGGGGTCCTCGCTTAAAGATAGCGGCAACCGGGGCGCTGAACTATCCTTCGACGATTCCCCATGCATACTCATGATCCTTCGTTCGTCCTGGCGCTGGCCAATCGGGTATTCGGCGATCCCGCCCAGGCAGCCGGCTGGCTCGACCGCCCCTGCGTGCAGCTGGGCGGAAACACGCCGCGCGACATGCTGGGCAGCGACGACGGCGCGCGGCGCGTCGAGGAACTGCTGCTTCAGCTCGATGACGATCAGCGGCTGGGTCACGGGTAAGCGGTCTGCGGCCAAGACCGCTACGCGACAGGCCGTCCTGTACTAGTTTGAATGCTCATCGTGTTGAAGGAGTGATCTCATGACGTCCGCTATTTCATTTCGACGTGTTGTGGTCCCGGCGCTGTTCCTGACGGCCCTGCTCGCCCTGATGCTTGCTGCGGCCCCGGCCCATGCAGCCAGCGCTGCCGAAATTGACCGGGAGGTCGACCGGGCGCTGGGCGATTTCAGGAAAATCGGGGGGGCCAATGCCTTTCTCGGGATTGCAAAAGGCGTTCTGGTGTTTCCCAAGGTCTACAAGGCCGGGATCGGCGTGGGCGGCGAGTACGGCGAAGGCGCGCTTCGGGTGGGCGGAAAAACCGTCGACTACTACAGCACCGCCGCCGCTTCCATCGGCTTCCAGCTGGGCGCGCAGGCCAAGAGCATCGTGGTGATCTTCACGCAGGACGACGCGCTGAAGAAATTCCGCGCAAGCGAAGGCTGGAAAGTCGGCGTCGACGGTTCGGTTGCGCTGGTGGACATCGGCGCCGGCAAGGCGGTCGACACCACCAACATCAAGGACCCGGTGATCGGCTTCATCTTCGGCCAGAAGGGCCTGATGTACAACCTGACGCTGGAAGGCGCGAAGTTCACCAAGCTGGACAAGAAATAATCAGCCAGCTGTTTTCCGGCCCGGCTCCGGGTCCGCAAGGGTTTTCCCGTACCACAGCGAATACACCACGGGAATCAGGATCAGCGAGAGGAAGGCGGCAGACACCATGCCGCCGACCAGCGGCGCGGCGATGCGCTTCATCACGTCGGCCCCTGCCCCCTGGCTGTACAGGATCGGCAGCAGGCCGGCGATGATGACGGACACGGTCATGATCTTGGGTCGGATGCGCAGCAACGCGCCTTCCACGATGGCCTCATGCAAGGCGGAACGGTCGGTCAGGATGCCGTCCTTGCGGTAGCGCTCGATGGCGTTGTCCAGATACAGCAGCATGACGACGCCGAACTCGGCGGCCACCCCCGCCAGCGCGATGAAGCCGACCGCCACCGCCACCGACAGCGGGTAACCCAGCGCATAGATCAGCCAGAAGCCGCCGACCAGCGCGAGCGGCAGGCAGGCCATCACCAGCATGACCTTGCCGACATGACGGAAGTGCAGGTACAGCAGCAGCAACACCAGCACGAGGGTGAGCGGCACCACCCACATCAGTCTTTCCTTTGCGTGCTGCAGGTGGACGTACTGGCCGGTCCATTCCACCGCATAGCCGGGCGGCAGCTTGACGGACTGGTTCACCGCCGCCCTCGCCGCATTCACGTAACCGCCCAGATCGCTGCTTTCGATGTCGACGTAGACGTAGCCGACCAGCCGCCCGTTTTCGCTCTTGATTTCGGCGGGGCCATCGGCGATGCGCACGCGCGCAATCTCGCCCAGCGGCACCTGCATGCCGGCAGGCGTGGTGACCCGGCTCGCGGCCAGCGCGTCGAGCGAGTCGCGGTAGCCGCGCGGATAGCGCAGGTTGATCGAATAGCGCTCGCGGCCGTCGATGACCATGCCGATGGTGTCGCCGCCGATCGCGGTGCGTGCCAGGTTCTGCACATCCGCCACCCGCACGCCGTAACGCGCGGCCTTGGCGCGGTCCACCTCGATGTCGATGTAGCGCCCGCTGGTCACGCGTTCGGCGAACACCGAGCGGGTGCCCGGCACCTCGCGGACCACGGCCTCGATCGCCTGCGCGACCTCGACGATGCCCTGGTGGTCCGGCCCGGTGATCTTGACGCCGACCGCGGTGCGCACCCCGGTCGACAGCATGTCGATGCGGGTGCGGATGGGATAGCCCCAGGAATTGGTCAGGCCCGGCAGGTTGACAGCCGCGTCGAGCCTGCCGATCAGGTTTTCGACCGTGGAGCCGGGCGGCCACTGGTCGCGCGGTTTCAGCAGGATGGTGGTCTCCAGCATGGAAAGCGGCGCCGGGTCGGTGGCGGTGTCGGCCCGCCCTGCCTTGCCGAACACGCGCTCGACTTCCGGCATTGCGCGGATCAGGCGGTCGGTGGTCTGCAGGATGTTGGCCGCCTCGTCGATCGACAGGCCGGGCAAGGTGGTGGGCATGTAAAGCAGGTCGCCTTCGTACAGCGGCGGCATGAATTCGCTGCCCGCCCTGCCCGCCGGCCAGGCGATGCTGGCCAGCGCCAGCGCGGCAACCAGCAGCGTGGCCCGCGGCCGCCGCAGCGCCCACAGCAGCAGCGGGCGGTAGGCATTCTGCAGGAAACGGTTGACCGGATTGCCGGTTTCCGGCGCGATGCGGCCGCGGATCAAATAGCCCATCAGCACCGGTGTGAGGGTCACCGCCAGCGCCGCGCTCGCCGCCATGGCGTAGGTCTTGGTGTAGGCCAGCGGTGCAAACAGCCGGCCTTCCTGCCCGGTGAGGGTGAGCACCGGCAGGAAGGAAACCGTGATGACCAGCAGCGAGAAGAACAGCGCGGGGCCGACCTCGACCGCGCTCTTGCGCGCCACCTCCCAGTAATCGCAATCCGGGCCCGCGCGCTCAAGGTGCTTGTGCATGTTCTCGATCATGACGATGGCGGCATCGACCATGGCGCCGATGGCGATCGCGATGCCGCCGAGCGACATGATGTTGGCGGTGACGCCCTGCTGTTTCATCACGATGAAGGCCGCCAGGATGCCGAGCGGGAGGGTCACCACCGCAACCAGCGAGGAGCGCAGGTGGAACAGGAAGATCAGGCAGACCAGGGCCACCACGATGGATTCCTCCACCAGCTTGCTGCCCAGGGTGTCGACCGCGCGCCCGATCAGGCCGGAGCGGTCGTAGGTCACCACTAGCTCGACGCCCGGCGGCAGCCCTTTTTTCAGTTCCCCCAGGCGCTGCTTGACCCGGTCGATGGTTTCCAGCGCGTTGTTGCCGTGGCGCATGACCACGATGCCGCCCGCGACCTCGCCTTCGCCATCGAGGTCGGTCACCCCGCGGCGGGCTTCCGGGCCGGTCTGGATATTGGCCACGTCGCCCAGCCGGATCGGCACGCCCCTGGCATCGGTGCCGAGCGGGATGGCCGCGAAGTCCTGCACCGATTTGAGATAGCCGCGCACCCGCACCATGTATTCCGCGTGGCCCATTTCCATCACCGCCCCGCCCGTTTCGCCGTTGCTGGCGCGTACCGCTTCCTCGACCTGCTGCAGGCTCAGGCCATGGCGCGACAGCCGGTTGGGGTCCACCTCGATCTGGAACTGCCGCACCATGCCGCCGACGCTGGCGACTTCCGCCACGCCCGGCACGCTCTGCAGTTCGAGCTTCAGGAAGAAGTCCTGCACCGCGCGCAGGCGGTCCAGGTCGTAGCGGTTCGCGCGGTCGACCAGCGCGTATTCGAACACCCAGCCGACGCCGGACGCATCGGGCCCCAAGGTCGGCCGCACGCCTTCAGGCAGCTGCGCCTGCGCCTGGGCGAGATATTCCAGCACCCGGCTGCGCGCCCAGTAGGGATCGGTGCCATCCTCGAAAATGACGTAGATGAAGGATTCCCCGAACATGGAGAAACCGCGCACTGCGGTGGATTTCGGCACCGCGAGCAAGGCGCGGGTCAGCGGGTAGCCGATCTGATCCTCCACCGTCTGCGGGGACTGGCCGGGATAGGGCGTCTTGATGATGACCTGGACGTCGGACAGGTCGGGGATGGCGTCCAGCGCCATGTGGCGCGCGCTGTAAATACCCGAAACGGCAAGCAGCACGCTGGCCAGCAGCACCAGGAAGCGGTTCCTCAGCGACCATTCGATCAGCCGGACGACCCGCCCGCTTTCGGTCATCATTGCGCCGGTTCGGTGCCGACGCGCATGCGCTGCGCAGTATCGGCAATGGAGGCGGCAGCATCCAGCAGGAACTGGCCGTTGACCGCGACCTGGTCGCCGGCCTCGAGCCCGTCGCGGATCGCGATGCGTTCGGCGGTTTCGATGCCGGTGACGACCTTGACCGGCATGAAATGCCCCTTGTCCAGCGCGCGCATCACGAAATCGCCGCGCCCGCTGCGCATCACCGCGCTTTTCGGCACCGACAACACCTCGCGCGGCGTGGCATGGATCGTCACCTGCGCGAATTCGCCCAGCCTGGGTGCGCGCGCGAGCGTTACCGGCATGCGCACCCGCAGCGTGCGGGTCGCCTCGTCCACCAGGGGATGCAGGCCGCGCAACTGTGTCTCGACCGTCTCGCCGTCGGCAAACGCCAGGGTGACGGCATCGCCCTCCTCCACCCAGTCAAGCTGGTCCGGGTACAGCACCAGTTCGATCAGGGCATGCGCCGGATCGACGCAATGCAGGATGTCGGTCGCGTGGCCCACCGTCATGCCCGGACGCGCCATCACCGCCTGCACGACGCAGGCACGCGGCGCGCGGACCTGCACCACACCGAGCGCTTTTTCGGTTTGCGCCAGCCGGTCCAGCATGGCGTCGGTAAAACCGATTTGCTGCAGACGCAGTTTCACCCGCTCGCGGTCGCGCTCGAGCGGCCGCAGGATCGACCTCAGCTGTTCTTCGCTCTGACGAGCGCTGCGCTCGGCCTGCCCGAGTTCGGCGGGACCGAGGTCACGCGCTTTTTTCAGCATGACGCGATTCTGCTCACGCCGCTCCGTCGCCATATTCATGGCAGGCAAGCCGCGTCGCAGCGTGTCGATATATTCGTACTGGATATCCAGCGCTTCCTGCGAGGAAATCTCGTACAGCATCTGGCCACGCTCGATCCTCTGGCCGACCCGGCTGACATGCAAACGGGTCAGCAGGCCGCTGACGTTGGGCGTGATCTGCAGGACCGCGCTTTCATCGGCCACCAGCGTCCCGTAGACGGGAATGTCGTGCGTCAGGGTGGCGAGCTCGGCCTTCGCCAGTTGCACCCCGAGCTTTTGCTGCGTCGCGCTGTCGACGTGAACCTGCTTTGCCGCAGCACCGGCAGCGTCTTTCATCACCACCAGATCCATGCCGCAGATCGGGCATGCACCGGGGTGATCCTGAACGATATGCGAATGCATCGGGCAGACATAGGTCTGCCCCGCAGCCGTTTTCGCCGGCGGCGACAGAACATCGGGGGCACCGGGCGGGGCTGACGCCTGGCGGGTTCCCAGCCAGAAACCGCCTGCACCGACGGCGAGGGCGATCAGCAATAGCGGAACGGCTTTATTCATTCAGGTCACACAGCAATGAATCGTTGGACAGGATGGTAGTGCCAAAGAAAAAGGGGGGAAGCCCCCCCTTTTTTTATCGGGCGGGCCCGTGCGCTCAGGTCACGTTGATGCGCGTGCGCGCCGTTCCCATCACCGCACCGGTGCGCCAGTGCAGGAACTGCACGGTCACGGTCCAGGTGCCGCGCGTGGTCGGCGCGATGATGCAGTCGTAGCGCTCGGCCGAATGGGCCTCGATCGCTTGGGTCTGCCAGGCTGCGGGCAAGGGACGGCCGTCCGACGCCACCACGCTGACGGTCAGGCCGCCAAAGTCGATTTTCTGCGGGTGAAAGCCGGCGCAGATATAACGCGCCAGCAGCGTCTGCCCCAACTGCATCGTCACCGCCACGCCCGGATGGGTCAGCGCCGAGTTAGCGCCGTCCACGCCGGTGATGATGAAGTATTGCGGGTTGAGATTATTCAATCCGACGTCGCCGCCGCAGGTGCCCGCATACCACGGCAGGGAGTGGAAGGCGGGATCGATTTCGTCCGCCACCCAGATTGCCTCGGCATCGTAGATCGGACCGTTGGCAAATGCACGCCTGGTTCCGGGCGGATCGTTCGGGTCCGGTTGCGGATCCACGATCAGGCCGCCATACATGCCCATCTCGGCATGGAGCGGCGTGTTGGTATGGCAGTGGTAGAAATAGGTACCCGCGTGCTTCGGCTGCCACTGGTAGGTATAGGTGCCGCCGGTCACATCCCAGGAGAGATGCCCGACACCGTCGTTCTCGGTGCTGGGCTCGATGCCGTGATGATGGATGGTGTGCATCCACATCATGCCCACCGTCAGCTCGGTGTGTACGATCTGCCCTTCGGTCACCCGGATTGCGGGCGAGGGGAAGGAGCCGCCGCCCATCCCGTCCATCTGCCCCTGACCGGCGTCAAGGTCGGTAAAGCCCCAGATCGGGACCGAGTTGCCGTCGTCGAAGGTCATCGAGCCGTTCATGTAGATGCCGCGCCTGAACGTTACGTCGGGCGTTACTCTTCCCGGCGTCGGCGGCGTACCCGGATACACATAACAGGCATTGCCCATTCCGCCACCGCCACCACCGCCACCGCCACCATTCATTCCCATATCAGTCTCCTTGATTTCTTACTTGTAAATGATTTCGGTCATCGCGCCGAACAGGTACATGCCGCCGCCAGCCGTCTGCGACATTTCATCGTGCAGATGCATGGGGAAGTGGCCGTGGGTTACCGGCGGATAAGCATCCGGCGGCGCCTCGAACGGGAAGATCGCGTCGATCTTGCCGAGCTGGTTGCGCAGATAAAGCGTGTCCTTCTTCCACACCTGGGGCCGCACCGTGCCGCGGTCGGTCAGCCATTCCATATGGTTGGCGTGGGTGTGCACCGCATGCGAACACATGCCTGCATTCAGCATACGCACCAGGGTGCGGTCGCCGACAATGCCTTCCAGCTTGGTCATCGGATTGGCCATGGCGTCCCTGGTCGGGTCCTCAAACCCTGCTGCACCGGGTGGCAGTGAAGTCTGTCCGTTAATGGTGAAATAGCGCGGGGTGAAGTTGCTGGGGATCGCCGTGCCCTGCTGCACGGCCCTGTTCAGAGCCGGGTCGATGTCGTTGAATATCCAGAACAGTTGTGTGTTTTCCTTGAATTTCGGGCTGCCGGGATACAGTTCGTCGGTCTTGCCCGCCGGCATGATCGCCAGCCCGCCGTGCAGGCCGAGGAAGACGTTGTAGCTGGTCTTGTTGTCGTAGAACAGGTAGGAGCCCGCCTTGCCGGTGGGGATGGTGTACGTGATGGTCTTGCTGCCGCCGCCGGCAATGTCGCCGGTGCTGGCCAGCGGCGGATCCCCCGCCTTGAGGCCGCCGATCACGAAATTGTGCGTCACTGAAAGGCGGTTGATCACCGTGATCTGCAGGGTGTCGCCTTCCTGGCAAATGATCGGGGTGGCCGGCACGTTGAGGTCGGCGGACGAATCGCTAAACCCCTTGACGTAAACCGACACGCCGTCCGGCATGGTTTGCGTGCCGGCGGTGATGTAAAACGTCTTGCTGATGGTGGCCGCCTGCGAACGCGGCGACCACGACAGCAAGCCGGCCCCCGTCATCAGGCTGGCGAACCCGGCCGTTCCGGCCTTCAAGAACCCTCTGCGCTTCATCTGTCTTCTCCTGTTTTGCTTGTGTGATGCCGATTTTCGAACTGCAAGGATCATGCGGCCCGCACCCGATTGCCGGCCAGCAGCGCTGGCCGGCAATCGGATATGGGTCAGTCCTGACCCGGACGGGGTAAAGGCGAAGACACGCTGCCGAATGATTCGGAAGAAGGACAGCGCAAAAGGGGCAATGCATACTTCATGGTCGTCTCCGCCGGGCTTATTGGTCGTGCCAATAAGTTATTTTTATTGATTTGTTATTAATTTGTTTGTCATGTTTATTTGCTAAGCATTGTTTTGCCGCGGGGACTTTTCAACAATGGTATTTTTGTAACCACACTGTTGAAGTGGGAATGAGAATGAAGTTGCGAATGCGGCAGCGAACGGAACCCCGGTCAGCTGGAAGTCGTGCTTGGCAGGGTCCGCTTCAGGCGGGCTAGCGTTGGAGTCTTACGGAGACGCTGTCGACATCCAGCGGATGCGCGAAGAAATAGCCCTGGTACTCGTGGCAATCCTCGTGCCGCAGCAATGCCAGTTGCTCCCCGGTTTCCACGCCTTCCGCAATCACCGCCAGCCGCATTGCACGTGCCAGCGCGATGATGGCGCGGACGATGGCGAGATCGTCGTTGTCGTTTGCCAGATCGCGCACGAAGGACTGGTCGATCTTCACCCGGTCGATCGGGAAGCGCTTGAGGTAGCTGAGGGAGGAATAGCCGGTACCGAAATCGTCGATCGCCAGGGTGACCCCGATCGTCTTCAGGTCGTTGAGCGTACTGAGCGTGTCGTCGCTGTGTTCGAGCAGGATGCTCTCGGTAATCTCCAGTTCAAGCGCCTGCGGCGGGATGCCCGAGGCCGCGATAGCCTGGCCGACCGTATCGCGGAACGACGGGTCGCGGAACTGGCGCGAGGCAACGTTCACCGACAGGGTCAGGTCGGCATGGCCGGCGTCGCGCCAGCGCTTCAGCTGCACGCATGCCGTTTCCAGTACCCACCTGCCGATCGGGACGATAAGTCCGGTGTCCTCGGCGAGCGGAATGAACTGCGCCGGCGGAATCGTGTTCCCCGCAGGGTCGCGCCAGCGCAGCAGGGCCTCGACACCGGTGATGCGATCGTTGCGGGCATCGACCTGCGGCTGGTAATGCAGAAAAAACTCATGGTTGTCGAGTGCATGGCGCAGGTCGGTTTCCAGCCGCAGCCGCGCCTGCACGCTGGCGGTCATTTCATGGGAATAGAACTGGTAGTTGTTGCGGCCGCTTTCCTTGGCGTGATACATGGCCGAATCGGCGAATTTCAGCAGCGAATCCGTGTCCTCCGTGTCCGTCGGGTAGAGCGCGATGCCGATGCTGGCGCCGATGAACACTTCATGACCGCCGATGGAAACCGGCGCGGCGAACTGCGACAGCACTTTCTGCGCAAGTTGCGCGACATGCTGGATCTCGCCGACATCGGCAAACACCAGCGCGAACTCGTCGCCGCCGAGGCGCGATACCGTGTCGCCGTCGCGGATGCTGCTTTGCAGGCGTGCGGCGATCTCGCGCAGCAGGCTGTCGCCCGCCTCGTGGCCCATGGTGTCGTTGACGACCTTGAAGCGGTCAAGATCCAGCAGCATCAATGCAACCAGCCGGTTGCGGCGCCTGGCGCCGGTCAGCCCCTGATGCAGGCGCTCGTTGAACAGCATGCGGTTGGGCAGCCCGGTCAGGCTGTCGTAGTAGGCAAGCCGGTGCAGCTCCGCCTCGGTCTGCTTGTGCTCGCTGATGTCGATGAAGGCGACCACCGAGCCGACCAGTTCGCCGTCCTTGTACATGGGATGCGACCAGTATTCCACCGGGAAGCTGGTGCCATCCGCGCGCCAGTGCACCTCGTCATTGCGATGGCAGGCCTGGCCGGCAAGCGTGGCAACGCGCACCGCGCAGTCTTCCATCGGATAGTGGCGCCCGTCCGGATGGGAGTGATGGATCAGGTCGTGTATGCGCCTGCCGATCAGGTCGTCTTCGTCCGCATAGCCGAGCATGCGCACGCAGGCCGGGTTGGCGAAGATGCAGATGCCCTGCGTGTCCGCGCCATAAATGGCCTCGGAAGTGGAATCCAGCAGCAGACGCACCCGTGCCTCGCTGTCGCGCAGGGCATTGAGGGCGGCGCGGGTTTTTTCCTGCATGTTGTTGGCGGATGCGACCAGCAAGTCCAGTTCGTCCGGGGTTGACGTGGGCGCGCGCGCCAGGGCCAGCGGCATGGCGGGTGCGGCCGGATCGGCGCTGCGCAGGTGATCGGCCACGGCGGTCAGGTGGCGGGTAATGAGGCGATGGAACAGCACGAAAATGAACAGCGCCACCAGGAAGGTGAGCAGCGCGTTGTTCAGCAGCACCTGGATCGCCTCGCGCATGAGCTGGGCGTAAATAGTGTCGAGGCTGGCCACCACGGTCAGCGTGCCGATTTCGCGCGTCTGGCCGAGGTGTTCGTGGTGCATGGCGTAGCGCCGCTCGATCACGCCGGCCGCGTCGCGCTGCCCTGCCTGCGTGTGGAGCTGGCTGGCTTCATGCACGGCGACATACATGATGTTCGGCAGCCGCAGCATGCCTTCGAGCTGGAGCCGGATTTCCTTGTCGTTGGTCGCCCACAGCGATTGCGTGAGCATGGGAAGATGCACCTGGCCGATCTGCTCGAACTGGGTTTCGACGCCATTCAGGTCGCGCCGGTATTCCTGATAGAGCTGAATCGCCGTCGTCACCAGCGTGATCGAGGCGCTGAACAGGATCATGGCGACAATGAGCCGGCGCGCCAGCGGCGATTTCAGGGAATGGGCAAGCGTGGCGCGGCTCACCTGGCGGACGCCTCCATGAGCGAAAGCACTTTTTCGCGATACAGGCGGTCGTACAGCCCTTCGGCCTTGATGGCGCGCAGCGCTGCCGCCAGTCTGGGCGCCAGCGCGGCGTGGCGCTTGTGCAGGTAGATGAACATCTCGCGCGTGGCGAGCGGCGGCTCGAGCGCGTGCACGCCGGTCAATCCCTGGCGCCGGACCAGGCTCAGGCCCTGCCAGTGCGCGTACAGCGCGACCTCGATGCGGTCGCGCTGGAGTTGTCGGAACAACTGCGCCGGGTCCTCCGCGGTGACGACTTGGGGCGCGCCCGCGAGTTGCTGCTCGTAGATTTTCCAGCCGCGGATGTGCCCTACCGGACGTGTGCGCAAGGTCTCCCAGCGCGCCGGCACGGCGGCATCCTTGCCGAATGCCGCGAATTTCCAGTCGATCAGTTTTTCCGGCACGCGCACCAGGTTCGGATAGTGCGTCTCAAGCCCGGCGATGCGGGTCAGATCGCCGTCCTCGACCCCGGCATTGGCATTGAGCAACCCGCGTTCCGCAGGCAGTTTCACCAGCCGCAAGCGGACCCCGGCGCGACGGAAAGCCTCGCCGGCGACGGCATCGAGAAAACCCTGGCCATCCACAGTCGTGAACGGCGGTTCGTTGGTGTCGTTGAGCACGAGCACGGGGACGTCGGCGGCGCGGGCCAGCCCCGCCATCAGCAGCAACGCCCCGGTAATGGCGATAGGAACGCTTGTTTTCATTCTGAATCGTGGTTGCCATGGGAATGGCTTATTCAGACATATCGGCCTTCCCTGCGTTTTCTGAAATGCGCGTGGCCCCGAAACGGGTTCAAGTATCTGCGACAAGGGTTTGAAATGAAATGGCTACAGCAAATTTACGTCGGGATGTCGCTCGCTGGATGGCGCTGCCAGACCAGGTTGCCGTCGCGCCACACCGCCCTCACCCGGTGGAACGGGATGCTGTGCGCCACGCCTTCCTCGTCCACCAGGTCGAAGAAGGCAGGGTTGTCGGCGTCCCAGGTGATCTCGCGCAGATCGGCGTGCAGCACCTGGCCTGCCACCCGGTCCCAGTAGCCGATGACGAAGCGGCTGCGGGCGAAATCCGCATCCCAGCGGATGCGCGACAGCAGTTCATGGATCGGGATCATGTCAGCGTCGGGGCTGCCGTGCCGTGCAGGCGCACAATTCCGGGCTGGCCGGTTTCACCTTCGATCTCGACGGTAACGGGCAGGAAGTAGCCCAGCAGCTCGGCGTTGGTGCGCAGGTGCCGGCTGATGCGGCAGACGGAAAATTCCGACCGGTCGGGGACAAAGGCCAGTGGCAGCAGCAGCTGGTCGGCCAGCCAGGCATCGATGGCGCCCCCCGAATGAATGTCCGCCCGCAGTTCATCCGCCGCTTCGTCCGCCACTTTCTCCGCCCGCTTGTGCCGTGCGCCCAGCGCAAAGGCGCAGCAGCGACCGCCTTCGAATTCCGCCTGCAACACGATGAAGGTGCCCGGCGAGGCGGCGGGCACCTCTGTGACTTCGATCTCCACGGGCGCCCCCAAGTCGTGCAGCCGCTCGATGGCCTGGTTGCGCTGCCGCTCGGCAATCGCGCGGTCGAGCAGGCCGACGCCGGACAGGCCGCGGATGCGCAGCAGGCGGCCGCGCGCGGTGAGGCGCAGCGGCGAGAGGTGCCGGCTCGGCACGATGTTCGCGTGCAGCAGGCCGCCGCCGCGCGGATAGAAGCCTGCGCGCTCGAGCGTGCAGTCGAGGTGGTAACCGGCCGCGGCCAGGTACGGCAGCCATTGCCATTGCAGATAGTGATAGCAGGGGCTCCACGGCACGTGGGTGCCGCCGGTGAGCGTCAGCCGCGACGGGCCGCCGGCGAAGCTGAGCGGCAGCCAGAGCGTCTGCAGCAGCAGGCTGGTCGACCCTGCGGTGCCGATATCGAAGGCATAGTTCCCGCTATGCAGTCCCGCGGGTTCAAAGCTCAGGGTCTGCGAGGCCAGGCTCGCCCCCTCCACTCGGGCGCCGCTGATCTGCGCCGCCGCTTTTACCGCCTGCAGATGCTGGGGCTTCAGGCCCGGCTGGGGACGCTGGGCGCGGACATTCGTCAGCCGCATGGCCTTGCCCGTGATCGCCGACAGGGCAAGCGCGCTGCGCAGGATCTGGCCGCCGCCCTCACCGAAGGATGCGTCGATTTCCATCATCGCTGCCGGAACCGAAGGCTGCGCAACCATGAGCGGCGGGGATGAAACATCCGGATCAATACGGCCATACCCACGCATCCGCTTCCGGCAAATCCACGCCATGTTCGTGGGCGTGATTGCGGCACTCGATCTGCAGGTCGCGCAGCGTTTCCTTGACGTGGGCGCCGGCCACCCGCAATGCCGGGATGCGGTCGATCACGTCGATGGCGAGGCTGAAACGGTCGATTTCGTTCTCGATCGCCAGTTCCAGCGGCGTGGCGATGCTGCCCTTCTCCTTGTAGCCGCGCACGTGCATGTTGTCGTGGTTGGCGCGCCGGTAGGCCAGGCGATGGATCAGCCAGGGATAGCCGTGGAAGTTGAAGATCACCGGCCGGTCCAGCGTGAACAGGCTGTCGAAATCGCGATCCGACAGACCGTGCGGGTGTTCGCTGGCCGGCGCCAGCTTGTACAGGTCCACCACGTTGACGAAGCGCAGCTTGAGATCGGGAAAGTGCTCGCGCAGCAGCACGGTCGCCGCCAGCGCCTCCTTGGTGGATACGTCGCCGGCGCTGGCCATCACCACGTCCGGTTCGGCGCCGGCGTCGTTGCTGGCCCATTCCCAGATGCCGATGCCCTTGGTGCAATGCCTGATCGCCGCGTCCATGTCCAGGTACTGCAGGTGCTTCTGCTTGTCGCAGACGATGACGTTGATGTGGTCGGTGCTCTCCAGGCAGTGGGCAGCGGTGGCCAGCAGCGTGTTGACGTCCGGCGGCAGATAGATGCGGGTGACCAGCGGGCTCTTGTTCACCACCACGTCGAGGAAGCCCGGGTCCTGATGGGTGAAGCCGTTGTGGTCCTGGCGCCAGACCGTCGAGGTGATCAGGAGGTTGAGCGAGGACACCGGCGCCCGCCACGGCGCCTCCCTCGACATCGTCAGCCACTTGGCATGCTGGTTGAACATCGAGTCGATCACATGGGCAAAGGCTTCGTAGGTGGAGAAGAAGCCGTGCCGGCCGGTCAGCAGATAGGCTTCCAGCCAGCCCTCCAGCGTGTGTTCGGAGAGCATCTCCATCACCCGGCCATCGGGCGACAACTCGCTGCCGCCGTCGTCTTCCGGATAGATGTCGGCCAGCCAGGTCTTGCCGGTGACTTCGTAGAGGTCGTCCAGCCTGTTGGACGCGTTCTCGTCGGGGCCGAAGACGCGGAAGTTGCTCATGTTCTGCGCCATCACGTCGCGCAGCAGCTTGCCCAGGGGGCGTGTGTTCTCGGCCGCGAGCGTGCCGGGGCCGGGCAGTTGCACGGCGTAATCGCGGAAATCCGGCATCCTGAGCGCGCGCCGCAACAGGCCGCCGTTGGCATGGGGGTTCGCGCTCATGCGGCGGTTTCCCGTGGGCGCCAGGGCCTTCAGTTCCGGGCGCAGGCGGCCGCTCTCGTCGAACAGGGCGTGGGGTTCATAGCTGTGCAGCCAGGCTTCCAGTTGGCGCAGGTGCGCGGGGTTGCCGCGCACCTCGGAAAGCGGTACCTGGTGCGAACGCCAGAAGCCTTCCACCTGCTTGCCGTCCACCTCGGCGGGGCCGGTCCAGCCCTTGGGCGAACGCAGCACGATCATCGGCCAGCGCGGCCGCCCAGGGATGCCGCTGCGCCGCGCCGCATCCTGGATTCGGCGGATGTCCAGCACGCACTGCTCCATCACCCCGGCCATCGCGGCATGCATGGTCATGGGGTCCGATCCCTCGACGAAATACGGAGTCCAGCCGTAGCCCCTGAACAGGCTCTCCAGTTCTTCGTGCGAGATGCGCGCCAGCAGCGTCGGGTTGTGGATCTTGTAGCCGTTGAGATGGAGTATTGGCAGCACCGCGCCGTCGCGGATCGGATTGAGGAACTTGTTGGAATGCCACGACGTGGCCAGCGGCCCGGTTTCGGCCTCGCCGTCGCCCACCATCACGGCCACCAGCAGGTCCGGATTGTCGAACGCCGCGCCGAAGGCATGCGCGACGCTGTAGCCGAGCTCGCCGCCTTCATGGATCGAACCCGGGGTTTCCGGCGTGCAGTGGCTGCCGATGCCGCCGGGAAAGGAAAATTCCTTGAAGAAGCGGCGCATGCCTGCGTCGTCCTCGCCCTTGTTGGGATACACCTCGCTGTAGACCCCCTCGAGGTAGATGGGCGCCAGCACCCCGGGCGCGCCGTGGCCGGGGCCGGCCAGGAAAATGGCGTCGAGGCCGTACTTGTTGATCAGCCGGTTGAGGTGGACCCAGGCGAAGCTCAGCCCCGGGCTGGAGCCCCAGTGGCCGAGCAGCCGCTGCTTGATGTGTTCGGGCTGCAGCGGTTCGCGCAGCAGGGGGTTGTCGCGCAGGTAAATCATCCCCGCCGCCAGGTAGTTGCAGGCGCGCCAGTAGGCGTTGAGCTTCTCCAGCTCGTCGGCGGAAAGCGCGGGATCGGCTATCCGGACAGTCTCATTCATGCGGTTTTCCTTCCATACGGGGCGTGCAGGTCTGCTCGCCGCGCGTCAATGCCCAGGCATGCCGCGCGATCACCCATTCCTCGTTGGTGGGGATGACCCAGGCGGAGATGCGGCTGTGCGGGTGGCTGATGCAGGGGCCGTGGCGGTGGTTGGCCTCCTCGTCCAGCGCCAGGCCGAGCCAGGCCAGGCGGCGGCAGATGGCGGCGCGCACCGCGGAGGCGTGCTCGCCGATGCCGGCCGTGAAGACCAGGGCGTCGAAGCCTTCCAGTGCGACGGCATGGCTGGCGATGGCCTGGCTGGTGCGGTAGGCGAACAGGTCGAGGGCCTCGAGCGCGTGGGGATCGCTGCTGGCCAGCAGCGTGCGCACGTCGCCGCTCAAGCCGGATACCCCGAGCAGGCCGGAGCGGTGATGCAGCAGCTCGTCGAGCTGTGCCGGGCTCATGCCCTCCTCGCGCAGCAGGTGGAGCAGCACACCGGGATCGAGTGCGCCGCAGCGGCTGGCCATGGGAATGCCGTCGAGCGGCGTGAAGCTCATCGAGGTTTCCACGCTGCGCCGCTCCCGCATCGCGCACAGGCTGGCGCCGTTGCCCAGGTGGGCGACCACCACCCGGCCCTCGGCCGCGGCACCCAGATAGTCCGGCAGCACGCTGGCAATGTGCTCGTATGAAAGCCCATGGAACCCGTAGCGGCGGATGCCGCGCGCGCGGAGTTCGCGCGGGAGGGCGAAGTGCCGCGCCAGCGGCGGCAGGGTGTGATGAAAGGCGGTGTCGAAGCAGGCGACCTGCGGCAAGCGCGGGCGCAGCCTGGCCAGCGCGCGGATGCCCGCCAGGTTGTGGGGCTGGTGCAGGGGGCTCAGCGGGATGAGCTTTTCCAGGTCCGTCATCACGCTCGCGTCGACCCGCACCGGATGGATGAAATCGGCGCCGCCATGCACCACGCGATGCCCCGCCGCGTGGAATTCCAAACCGGGGTGGCGGGCTTCCAGCCAGGCCAGCAGACGCCGCAAGGCTTCTTCATGGTTTGCCGCTGCCACGGCCTGATCGGTGAGGCCGCCGGCATCGGGCGCCTGAAACACCCGGAAGCGCCCGTCCCGTCCGATTTCCTCGATGACGCCGCGATACCCGGGTTGCAGGGGGCCCGCCGCGCCTGCCTGAAAGACGGCGAATTTGAGGCTGGAGGAGCCGGCATTGAGAATCAGCAGGGCGGTGTCCATGTCGATCGGATCGGAAAGATTCTTGGGGTTCTCCTGCCGCCGCCGTGTGACGCCGGCAGGACAACACCTGCATCAGGCTGGCGTTTGCCTACTCGGAATAGCCGCCGCCGGTGCGATATCCCTCGCGGGAGTAATAGCGGACGTCGCCCAGCGGGACCACGACGATCCCGCCTTCCGTGACGTGGTAGCCGGCCGCGCGGTCGCGATCGTGGTCGTAGCCGATCTGCGCGCCCGGCGCGATCCTGTTGTGCCGGTCGATGATCGCCCGGCGCAGCCTGGCGCCGGCGCCGATGCGCACATAGTCCATGATCACGCAATCCTCGATCTGCGCCCCCGGTTCGACGACCACCTCGCGCCGCAGAAGCGAATTGCGTATTTTCGCGCCGCTCACGATGGTCGCCGCGCCCAGCAGCACATTGTCGAGTTCGCCGTTAATCACGCGCGCGGTCGGACCCTGGTAATGGCTGGAAAAAATCGGCCATTGCGGATTGAAAGCGTCGAAGCACGGCTCGAGGCCGAGCACATCCATATGCGCCTCGAAATAGCTGTCCAGGGTGCCCACATCGCGCCAATACCCCGCTTCCTCGTATGGCTTGGTGCCCGGCACCACATTGGTGGCAAAGTCGTAGGCGTACACCCGGTGGGACTGCGACAGGCGCGGCAACACATGGTGGCCGAAATCGGTCTCGCCGCGCTGGTGCGCCTCCTCCAGTGCCGTCCTCAGCAGGTCCGCGTTGAACAGATAATTCCCCATCGATGCGTAGGCGCGCTGCGGATCGTTCGGCATCGGCTTCGCCTGCGCGGGTTTCTCCTGAAAGCCGAGGATTCTTCCCGCCGCATCGGTTTCGATGATGCCGAAGTTGGAAGCCTGATCGAGGGGCACCGGCAGCGCGGCCACCGTGACATCCGCCGCGTTCTCGCAATGGAAGCGCACCATCTGCCGCACATCCATGCGGTAGATATGGTCCGCACCGAACACCGCCACCAGATCCGGACGGTGCATGCTCATCAGGTTGAGGCTCTGATACACCGCGTCGGCGGTGCCGCCGAACAGCATGTATTCCGGTGTCATTTGCGGCGGCACGACGGTCACGAACTGCTCGGAAAACAGCGCGGAAACCGTCCACGCCATGCGGATATGCTCGATAAGCGTCTGCGGCTTGTATTGCACCAGCAGGTAGGTGGATCGAATGTCGGAATTCGCCAGATTGCTCAGCACGAAATCGATAATGCGGTAGCGGCTGCCGAACGGCACCGCCGGCTTGCAGCGGTCCAGCGTCAGGGGACGCAGGCGCCCCCCTTCGCCGCCTGCCATCACGAACGCCATGACTCTTTCGCGCCCCCGCCTTTCAATCATCCGGTTTCTCCGTCCTTCGTGTGTCCATTCGAATTGGCCTATCCTTTTTTTATAGCTGACGGAACAGGGCAACCACGAACATGAAAGTCTGGCCCGGCACCCCCTACCCGCTCGGCGCCACCTATGACGGCGCCGGCACCAATTTCTCCGTGTTCTCGGAGGTCGCCGACCGCGTCGAGCTCTGCCTGTTCGACGAGGCGGGCCGCGAAGCCCGCATCGACCTGCCGGAAGTCAGCGGGCATTGCTGGCACGGCTATTTCCCGGGCGTCGTGCCGGGACAGCGCTACGGTTTCCGCGTGCATGGCCCATGGGAACCGCAGAACGGCCACCGCTGCGACCCCGCCAAGCTGCTGCTCGATCCCTACGCCAAGACCATCGACGGCGGCGTGCGTCTGGAGCAGGCGGTGTTTCCCGCCCGCCTCGCCGAAGGCCCTGCGGTCGGCAAGGGCGAGGACAGCGCACGCTTCATGCCCAGGTGCATCGTCCACCAGCCCTTTTTCGACTGGGCGGGGGACCGCCATTTGCAGCGGCCGTGGCACGAAACCGTCATTTACGAACTGCACGTCAAGGGCTTCACCGCGCGGCATCCGGAGGTGCCGCCCGAACTGCGCGGCACCTACGCGGGCCTCGCCCACCCCGTCTCGACCGGGTATCTGAAGCAGCTCGGCGTCACCGCCGTCGAGCTGATGCCGGTGCACTATTTCGTGCATGACAAGCACCTGTCCGACCAGGGGCTGAGCAACTACTGGGGCTACAACTCCATTGCCTACCTCGCGCCCCACGGCGACTACGCGGCCGACAAGCGTCCGGGTGCCGCGGTGGCCGAGTTCAAGCAGATGGTGAAGGCCATGCACCAGGCCGGCATCGAGGTCATCCTCGACGTGGTCTACAACCACACCGCGGAGGGCAACGAATTCGGCCCCGTGCTGTGCTTCAAGGGCATCGACAATGCCTACTACTACCGGCTGCTGGAAGACGACCGCAGCCGCTACATGGACTACACCGGCACCGGCAACAGCCTCAACATGCGCCACCCCCACGTGCTGCAGCTGATCATGGATTCGCTGCGCTACTGGGTGCTCGAGATGCACGTGGACGGCTTCCGCTTCGACCTCGCCGCCACCCTCGCGCGCGAACTGCACGAAGTGCACCGGCTGTCCGCTTTCTTCGACCTCATCCAGCAGGACCCCGTGATCAGCCAGGTCAAGCTGATTGCCGAGCCGTGGGACGTGGGCGAAGGCGGCTACCAGGTCGGCAATTTCCCGCCCGGCTGGTCGGAGTGGAACGGCAAGTACCGCGACAGCGTTCGCGACTTCTGGCGCGGCCAGGATGAAACGCTGGCCGAATTCGCCTACCGCTTCACCGGGAGCTCCGACCTCTATGCCAACGACTCGCGCAACCCGTTCGCCAGCATCAACTTCGTCACCGCCCACGACGGCTTCACCCTGCGTGACCTGATGTCCTACAACGACAAGCACAACCTGGCCAACGGCGAGGACAACCGCGACGGCACCGACGACAACCGTTCCTGGAACTGCGGCGTCGAAGGCCCCACCGACGACCCCGCGATCCTCCAGCTGCGCGCCCGCCAGCAGCGCAATTTCCTCGTCACCTTGATGCTGTCGCAGGGCGTGCCCATGCTGCTCGCAGGCGACGAGGCCGGGCGTACCCAGAACGGCAACAACAACGCCTATTCCCAGGACAACGAAGTGTCCTGGCTCGACTGGGCGCACGTCGACGCCGACCTGCTCGCGTTCACCCGGCGGCTGACCGCCTTCCGCCATGCCCACCCGGCGTTCCGCCGGCGCCGCTGGTTTCTCGGCCGGGCCATCCACGGCGTCGGCTGCGAGGACATTGCCTGGTTCACCCACGAAGGCACGCAGATGAGCGAGGAAAACTGGGGCGAAGGCCATGCCAAGAGCCTCGGCATCTTCATCAACGGCGACACCATTCCCAACCCCAACACCCATGGCGACCCGGTAACCGACGCCAGCTTCTACCTGATCTTCAACGCCCACCGCGAGGCGCTGGCGTTCACCCTGCCGGAAAAACGCTGGGGCGAGCGCTGGGCGTTGCTGCTCGACACCGCGCGCGGCTGGATCGACGCGGCAGCGCCGCACGCTGCGGGCGCCCGGCTGGAGGTGGCGCCGCGCTCCGTCGTGCTGCTGCAGCGCGAGGCCTGAACGCACCCTTGATTAATTCCGGTTCAGCGACTAGCGGGCAGCCGGCCCCGCCTCCCTCGCTCGCAGCAGCGCATAGGGAAACCGCTCGAACACCTGCGCCAGCAGCAGCCCCTGCGCCTCGCCAAGCGGCTGCGTGCCGACCCGCTGATCGGTCAGCACGTTGAGCCACTGCGCGTGCATTCGCTCCGGCGGCAGTTCGACCCAGGTGTCGCCCCACACCGCTTCGCCGACCGGCAGGCGGCCGTCCTCCGCCATCAGGCTGCCGAACAGGCGCGGCACCAGCGCGACCAGGGTCTCGCCGCCGGACTGGCGGGCGAAGGCGCACAGCTGTTCCGCGCGCGCGCCATCGGTTTTGAGCGGCAGGTAATCGCCGTCGCGGAACAGCGCTTCGCACTCGCGGCGCAAGGCCAGCGCCTTCCAGGTCAGATAGAGCTTGATCTGCCCGTCGTGCAGCCGCTCGAGCAGTTCCGACGCGCAGGCGGCCGCGCCGCGCTCGGCGCACGCGGCCCGGATCGACTGCAGGGCCGCCTGACGCTGCGCGTAGTCCACCGGCCGCCGGTTGTCGGGATCCACCAGGCTGAAGTCCCACAGCTCGCTACCCTGGTAGATATCCGGTACGCCGGGCGAGGCGAGCCGCAACAGCAATTGCGCCAGGCTGTTGAAGGCGCCCACGCGCGCGACCCGCTGCTGGAACGGCACGAAGTCGCGCAGGAACAGATTGTTCGGCTCGGGCGCCAGCAGCGCGCGAACGAAGTCGCCGGTCGCCGCCTCATAGGCGGTGTTCGGATTGACCCAGGAACTGTTCACCTTGGCCTCGCGCACCGCCTTGATCATGTAAGCCTCGACCCGCTGCGCGAGCCCGGCCAGCGCGTCTGCGTCCGCCGTCTCGAACGGCCAGATCCCGAGCAGGGTCTGGTACAGCAGATACTCGTCGTTGCGGCTGGGCGCGCGCCCGCTGTCCAGCCTGCGGCGCTTGCTGCGGTTGAGCTTGCTCCAGCGCGACAGCGCGCCGCGCCATTCATTCGCCATCTCGGAGAGCGCGCAGAGCCGTGCCCGCACGTCCTCCGAGCGCTTGCTGTCGTGGGTGGAGCCGGCCAGCATGGCGTGCGGCCAGCGGCGCGCGCGCGCCTGGTTCTCGTGGTGAAAGGCTGCCAGCGAGACGCCGAAGCGGTGCGGCTCGGCGCCGATCTCGTTCAAGGCCAGCAGGCGGTTGTACTGGTAGAAGGCGGTGTCCTCCACCCCCTTGGCCATTACCGGGCTGCTGTATTGCTGGAACTTCATGGCGAAGGCGCACGCCGCCTGCCGGTAGTCCTCGCTGCGGCCTTGCCCCTGGCGCGCCAGCAGCACGTCGCGAACGAAATCGAAAATGCTGGGGTCCGCAGCCTGGCTGCGCTTCTTCGCCACGCCCACCGCCCACTCCACGTAGCGGGCGTCGTCCGGCGTGGCCTCGCAGTTTGCGACATAGGTGCGGTAGACCGGGAAGCTGGCAACGATTTCGGCCAGCGCGCCGCGCAGGCTGTTGAAGGTGAAGTCGGAGGTGCGGCGGTCGCCCTTGGCCAGGCGCGTGAGCTGGGCCGCCAGCACCTGCAGTTCGCCCGCCAGCGCGGTCTCCATGATCAGGTGCTTGCTGGCACGCGCCATCTCGCCGAAATCCGGATGCGCGCGGATGAAGCCCTGATAAATGCGGGTGAAATCGTCTTCGGCGGCGGCGTCGACAAACAGGCCGCCGCACGCCGCGGCAAAGTCGTAGCCGGTGGTGCCGTGTACCGGCCAGGATTCCGGCAGATGTTCGTGGGAGGCAAGAATCTTCTCGACCACCAGGTACAGCGGCCGCTCGTTTTCTTCCGCCGCTTTGGGCGCAAGCGCCGCCGCCATCGCCTGCAGGCGCGCGAAGTAATCCTGCGGCGCGTAGAGCCCGTCCGGGTGGTCGATGCGCAGCCCGTTCACGTAGCCGCGCGCCAGCAGCTCGCGCACTAGGCGATGCGTGGCCTCGAACACCTCCGGGTTGTCCATGCGCAGCGCCGCCAGATCGTTGATGTCGAAGAAGCGGCGGTAGTTGATTTCGTCGGCCGCCACCCGCCAGAACGCCAGGCGGTAGGCCTGGGCCTGCAGCAGATCGTGCATCAGGTCGAAATTCGCCCCGCCCGGCGCGGCGCCGTTGAATTCCGCCAGGTTCTCCTCGATGTACTGGGCGAGGTCGGCGCTGCCCACGTAGAGCGAGGCCAGATGGTGCTTGTGCACCTCCTTGTCGCGGGCGCGCTCGGCTACCGCCTCGGCGTCCACCCGGTCGCGCGCGGGCAGATGGCCCAGCGTCGTGACCAGCGACTGGAACTCCGCCAGCAGCACGTCTTCCGGCCCCAGGCGCGCCTGCAGACGCTCCAGGCCGTGCGCCAGGATGCGCGGGTACTCGCGCGGGTCGACCGGGAAGCGGTGCTCGAAATAGAACACGCTGAAGGATCCTTCCTCAGCGTCGAAGACGAGCCTCAATTCGCCATTCTCCAGCACCGCGCCGTAGTGGTCGCCCAGCACCGGCAGCAGCACCCGCCCGGGCAGCTCGCCGGCGCTGGCATACCAGTCGATGTCGAAATGGCCGGCGAAGCGGGAGGCCGGGCCGTTCTCCAGCACGTCCAGCCACCAGCCGTTGTCGGCGCCCATGATGCCCATGTGATTGGGCACCATGTCCATGATCTGGCCCATGCCGCGGCGCTTCAGCCCGGCGGCGAACTGCTCGAAGTCCTCGGCACCGGCGATCTCCGGATTGAGGCTGCTGTGGTCGGTGATGTCGTAGCCGTGGCGGCTGCCCGGGCGCGCCTTGAGGATGGGCGACAGGTAGCAGTGGCTGACGCCCAGCTCGTCCAGGTAGGGCAGCAGCTGCGCCGCCTGGCGCAGGTTGAAGTCGCGATTCAGTTGCAGCCGGTAGGTCGCGCGCGGAATCCACAGGCGCAGGCCCTCCCCCGTCACGCCGCCGGCCGGGCCGGGCACCTGGACCACCGGCCGCTCCCGGCGCAGCGCCTGCAGGATGCCCTGCAGCCAGGCGCTGCCGTGCCATGCCTCCAGATTGAGCGGCATTTTCAGCCGCCAGCACGGGTAGGTCGGCTCCGTGGTACCCGGCAGGTTGGGCTGCTCATGCACCCCGAAGCCGTCCTCCAGCTGCAGCAGCAGCAGCCTGGACGGCGCCCGCGCCAGATAGGTGTACACCGCAGCCGCCAGTTCGGCCGTCATCTCGGGGAAGGCCACCGGCTGCAGCCCGCTGCCGGGCGGCAGCACGCCCTCGCCTTCCAGCGCCACCAGGAGCTGCGCGCGGTCCTCAGAACGCATGACGATCTGATGGTTGCGCACCGCGTCGTCGGGAAACAGGTGCAGCCGGTCGCGCAGGTCGATGTCCAGCCCCTGCCAGAAACCCGCCAGGGTCGGCAGGTCGTGGGTGGTCGCCGCGGCCGCGGCATTTGCCGGGTAGGCCTGCGGCGGCTTCAGCCGGCCGTCGTGCTCCCGCTCGAAGTACAGCAGCCGCGTCGACAGCACCCCCATCGGCTGCAGCGCATCGCGCACTTCGTCCGGCACCGTGCCGAGATCCTCGCCCACCACCAGGCAGCGGTTGCGCTGGCTCTCCAGCGCGAGGATGCCCAGCAGGTCGTCGAACGGATAGGCGACATAGGCGCCCTCGGCCGCGGGCAGGCCGCGCGCCACCCAGAACAGGCGGTACAGCCCCATCACGTGGTCCAGGCGCAGCGCGCCGGCGTCGCGCATGTTGGCGCGCAACAGCTCGATGAAGGGGGCGTAGGCGACGGCGGTCAGCTGGTGCGGGATCCACGGCGGCAGGCCCCAGTCCTGCCCCATGCGGTTGAGCTCGTCCGCCGGCGCGCCGGTGCTCGCCGCCAGCGCGTACAGTTCGCGCCGCCGCCAGGTGGCCGCGCCGCCTTCCGCCACGCCGACCGCCAGGTCGAGCATCAGTCCGACGCCGAGCCCGAGTTCCCACGAACGCGTGCCGGCCGCGGCGAGCTGGCCGGCCGCCTGCCACTGCAGGTATTCGAAAAACGCCACCCGCTCGGGATGGTCGTCGCAGAATGCCTTGACCTCCGGCGCCTGCGGGTCGCGGTAGGCCTCCGGCCAGGCCGGCCAGCCCCACGTCGTGCTGTCCTCTGCGCGGAAGTGCTCCTGCAGCGCCTCGAACACGGCGTGCGCGCGCAGGTCTTCGCCGTGCTCGGCCTGGAACGCCCGGAACGCGCGCGCCCGCTCGCTGTTGCGGGCGAGGTGACGGCTGCGGAAATGCTCGTACAGGCGCTCGAACACCTGCGACTTCAGCTCCGCCACGCCGCGATAGTCCACCTGTTCGGCGGCACGCAGCGCGCGCAGCCGCGCCTGGAACCGCGGCGTGTGCACCAGCGCGCGCACCGGGGCGCACTCGACGAAATCGGCGATGGCCTCGACGTCCAGATAGAGCGCGTTGAACCAGGCACGGCTCGACGGACTGTAGGGGCTGGCATGCTCCGGCGCGTCCGGGAACAGCGCATGCAGCGGGTTCAGCAGCACCGTGCCCGCGCCCGCCTCGGCGCAGAAATCGAGCATGCGGCGCAGGTCGCCGAAATCGCCGATGCCCCAGTTGCGTTCGGAACGCAGGCCGTAGAACTGGGCCGCGAAGCCCCACACCCGCCCCTCGCCGTGGATCGCCGGCGGCTGGTAGCAGGCGGTCGGCGCGACGATGAGCGGCATCTCCGCCAGCGGCGCGGCGCTGGCGGCGCGCTCGAGGAAGAGCCGGTGATAGCCCGGCTCCAGCGGCAGATCCAGCGCCAGCACCCAGCGCGCGAACGCCTTGCCGTCCAGCCTGCCGCGCCCCGCCGCTTCCAGCGCCGCCGGGGAAAACTCGCCGCGGTCCTCGGCGCCGGACTCGCGGCGCAGGCGCCAGCGCCAGGCCGACTTCGCCTCGCTCGCCGGCAGGGCGACGGCAATGCGATGCGGCAGCGCCGCTTCCCGCACCACGCGCACCGGCGGCAACGGCTGTTCCCACTGGCGCCGCTCGAAGCCGTCGAGCGAATCGGCGACCGCCTCGTCGCTGTCGGCCGCGATCCCCATCGCGCCCAGCAGCGCGCGTTTCGCCGCATCGGATGTGTGATGCACCCGGCCCCAGATGTCGCGATAGGAAGGCAGCACGCCGCAGCGCTCGCACAGGCGGTCGAGCGGGGTCTTCATGGCCTGCCCTCCCCGCCTTCGAGCGTCCACAGCACCGCCCACGGCCCGAGCGCGATCATGCCCGCGCCTTCCGCCCCGGCCGCCAGCGCGAACACGGTCGCGCCCGCCGGCTTGGCGGCGGACAGCGGGGTGGCGCCGAGATTCGCCACCAGGTGCAGCGTCGAGCCGTCGCCGAGGCGCCACTCGACCCTGAGGCCGTTCGGCGAAAGCACCTCGAACCGTGCGGCGTGTCCGCCCATGCCGCGCAGGCGCGGCACGACGACGTCGCGGCGCAGCCTCAGCAGGTCGCGGTAATGGGCGAGCCACGCCGTCCGCTCGCCGTCGGCGGACGATGCCCAGTCGAGCCGGGCAGCGGCGAAGGTTCCGGCGTCGTTGGGGTCGGGGATCGCCGCCTGCGCCGTCGCGTCGGCAAAGCGCGCGAACCTGCCGAACTCGCGCCGCCGCCCGGCGGTCACCGCGTCGCGCAGTTCGCCGCCGAAGTCGCAGAAAAACGGAAACGGCGTCGCGGCGGCGAACTCCTCGCCCATGAACAGCAGCGGGATGGCCGGCGCCAGCAGCGTGACCGCCGCCGCCGCGCGCAGCGCCGCCGGGGGTGCCAAGCGGCCGATGCGCTCGCCGAACGCGCGGTTGCCTATCTGGTCGTGGTTTTGCAGGAAAGAGACGAAGGCCTGCGGCGGCAGATGCGCGCTCGCCTCGCCGCGCGGGGCCTGCCCGCGATAGGCCGAGGCCTCGCCCTGGTAGGCGAAGCCTTCCGCCAGGCAGCGCCCGAGATGGCGCGCCGGATCGTCCGCATAGTCCGCGTAGTAGCCGCCCGTTTCGCCGGTGGCGAGGACGTGGAGCGCGTGATGGATGTCGTCGTTCCACTGTGCCGCGTACTGGCCGCGCCCGAGATAGCGCGCCTCGTTGGCGTCGTTCTCCAGCACCAGGTGCACGCGGCGTTCGGGGCCGATCGCCGCGTGCACGCGCTGCGCCAGCTCGGTGAGGATGTGCGGTTCCGAATCGTCGACGATGGCGTGCACCGCATCCAGGCGCAGGCCGTCGAAGTGGTATTCCTCGAGCCAGTAGAGCGCGTTGTGGACGAAGAACTCGCGCACCGTGCCGCTGCCCGGCCCGTCGAAATTGATCGCCGCGCCCCACAGCGTACGGTGGCGCTCGGAGAAAAACGGCTTCGCGTAGACGTGAAGGTAATTTCCCTCCGGGCCGAAATGGTTGTACACCACGTCCAGCAGCACCATCAGCCCCTTCGCGTGCGCCGCCTCGATCAGCGCCTTCAGTTCCTCCGGGCGGCCGTAGCGGCTGTCCGGTGCGAACGGCAGCACGCCGTCATAGCCCCAGTTGCGCGCACCGGGGAAATCCGCCACCGGCATCAGTTCGACCGCCGTCACGCCCAGCGCGAGCAGGTAATCCAGCCGCTTCGCCACGCCGGCGAAGGTGCCTTCCGGCGAGAAGCTGCCGACGTGCAACTCGTACACCACGGCCTCTTCCCACGGCCGGCCGCGCCATGCCGCGTCCTGCCAGTCGAAGCCCGCAGGGTCGACCACTGCGCTGGCGCCGTGGACGTCGTCCGGATTGAAGCGCGAGGCCGGATCCGGCACCAGGAAGCCGTCGTTCACCTCGAAGCGGTAGCGCGTGCCGGCGCCGGCATCCGGCACGGCGAGCTCGAACCAGCCGTCGCCGCTCGCCGCCATCGGCTGCGCCGGCCCGGGCATGTCCTCGATGCGCAGCGCCACCCGGTCGCAGCCGGGCGCCCACAGGCGAAAGCGCACACCGTCCGGCGTGATCTGCGTCCCGAATGGCATGTCGTGTCGTCTTGGCGGCAACCCGTTCCCCCTTCAGCGCTGCGCCACCTGGATCAGGCGCCGCATGCTGCTGCCGACGCCGAGCGCATGCCGGGCGAGCGCGCCGCTCACCCCGGATATCGCCTTCTCGGCGAGGAACAGGGTCAGCATCGCCTCGGCTGCCGCGGCATCGGCCGGGTACGACGAATGCCCGCTCATGGCTTTGCGGTAGCTTCTGAAAAACGCCTTGCGCGCCTGCAGTTCCCAATCGTCCACGTGACGCCGCAAGCTGTCCCACACTTCGGCCGAGTCGCCCGCCACATGGTCCAGCGCGGCGGCACCGGCCTCGCTCAGGGACAGCAGCATGCCCGCCACGTCCTGCAGCGGCGCGTGCTTGCCGCGGCGCTCGGCCCAGCTGCGCCCCGGTTCTCCGCCGAAGTCGGCGATCATGAAATCGTTGTTCGCCAGCCAGACCTGGCCGAGATGGTAGTTGCCGTGGCAGCGCGTCTTCATCGCGTCCAGCCGAATGGCTGCCGGCCGCACGATGCGCCGGTAAAGCCTGGGGCGCGCCGCGAACAGGCTGGCGGCAATGGCGCGCGACGCCTCCGGCAACAGCGGCAAGGCCTGCTCCAGCTGATCGAACATCGCCTCCATCGCGTGCCGCGCCGCATTGATCCAGTCGAGGATATCCTCCGCGCTGATCGGCTCGCTGCCGAAAGCCCCGGCTTCATCGGGCAGGGCCAGCGCCCGGTGGAATTCCGCCGTGCGCTGGCCGAGCGTCTTCATCAATCCCAGGTAGGCGGCGTGCCGTGCATCCGGCGGCTGCTCCGGGCTGGCGCGGGCTGCATCCAGGAAGCGCTCCAGGTAGTCCAGCGTATAGCCGCGGGCGTCGCCCTGGTTTTCCGAGTAGCACTCCAGGATCGCCAGGGTTGAACGTTTTCCGTGCGCATCCTCGTATTCCAGCGCGCCGGCGAGTTGCGGAACGTGGGGAAACTTCGCCGTCCCGGTCAGAAAGCGCGACAGTTCAAGCTCCGGATGCGTCCCCTCGGCCAGCCAGCGATAACCCTTCAGCACCAGCCGGTCGTCGAGATTCACGCGCAGGTGCCCGTGCTCGGATACGTCGCGCATGATGGCCGCAGCCCCGGAGGGGCAGGCAAACCCCGGGTAGGAAGGGGTCACGTTGAACGCCAGCCTGCCTTCGCCGAAGGCAAGCGACTCCCCCCGCTCCATCGCCGACACCACGGCGCAGCAGAAGCGGTCGTCCCAGTAGGCGTCGAACAGCACGCCCACCCGCGCATGCCGCCGCACCTTGGCGAGGGTGGCATGCAGCAGCGCGCTGACGCGGCCTTCCTCCTCGTCCTCCCAGGCCAGCGCCAGCGGGATGGCGAAGCGGTGAACGGTGCCATCGATCAAGGTGACCGCGAGGGTGGCCAACAGCCAGCTGCCGCTGTCAGCCGACCATTCGCGCATCACGCCGAATTCGTATTTCTCCACCGCCGCGTCCCGATCCAGGAACCAGGGCTGTGCCCGGAAAAAGCGCGGGATGATCTGATGCTCCAGTTGCTCCCGTGCGCGCCGCACCATCAGCTGATTCACGCCCTCGCCCTCTTCCCCTCGCGCGAACAGGGTGCGCCAGCCGCTGTCCACCAGCACCAGCACGGGCAAGTCCGGCGGCACCGGGCGTTCCTCGTGCCAAGCCGGTGCCTCGACATCCGCCGCCAGGCGAAAGGCATAGAAGCCATATCCGCCGAGGGTGAGCAGATAGTGCAGCTCGCCGATGGGCGGGAAGCGGCTGCGCCCCATCAGTTCGACCGGCACCCGGTCCTTGAAGGCGGACAGGTCGAGCTCCACGGCCTGCGGCGCGCGCGACAGATTGGCCACGCACAGGATGGCCTCGCCCTCGTGCTCGCGCAGATAGGCCAGGATCTTGCGGTTGCCCGGACGCAGGAAGCGCAGCGTGCCGCGGCCGAATGCATGGTGTGCCTTGCGCATGGCGATCAGCCGCCGCGTCCAGTTGAGCAGCGAGGACGGATTGCGATGCTGCGCCTCCACATTCACCGCGCCGAAGCCGTAGACGGGATCGTCGATCGGCGGCATGTACAAGCGCGCCGGGGCGGCCGTGGAAAAACCGCCGTTCGGCCCGCCGCTCCACTGCATTGGCGTGCGCACGCCGTTGCGGTCGCCGAGCAGGATGTTGTCGCCCATCCCGATCTCGTCGCCGTAGTAGAGGATCGGCGAGCCCGGCATTGTCATCAGCAGCAGATGCATCAGTTCGATGCGATGGCGGTCGTTGTCCAGCAGCGGCGCCAGGCGGCGGCGGATGCCGAGGTTGAGGCGCGCCTGCGGGTCGCTGGCGTAGGTCTGGTAGAGATAGTCGCGCTCGCGGTCGGTCACCATCTCCAGCGTCAGCTCGTCGTGGTTGCGCAGGAACACCGCCCATTGGCAGCTGTCCGGAATGTCCGGCGTCTGCTCCATGATCTCCACGATCGGGTGGCGGTCCTCCTGCGCGATCGCCATGTACATGCGCGGCATCAGCGGGAAGTGATAGGCCATGTGGCACTCGTCGCCGTCGCCGAAATACTCGCGCACGTCCTCCGGCCACTGGTTCGCTTCCGCGAGGAACATGCGGTTGCGGTAGTGCTGGTCGAGCTCGGCGCGCATGCGCCTGATCACCGCGTGCGTCTCCGGCAGGTTTTCGTTGCGGGTGCCCTCGCGCTCGCACAGATAGGGCACCGCATCCAGCCGCATGCCGTCCACCCCGGCGTCGAACCAGAAGCGCATCGCGTGCATCAGCGCCTTGAACACATGCGGATTGGCGAAATTCAGATCGGGCTGGTGCGAGAAAAAGCGATGCCAGTAATACGCCTGCGCCACCTCGTCCCAGGCCCAGTTGGATTTTTCCGTGTCGGTGAAGATGATGCGGGTGCCGCCGTATTTCGCGTCGCTGTCGCTCCACACGTAGTAGTCGCGCTTGGTCGATCCCGGCGGCGAGCGCCGCGCTGCCTGGAACCAGGGGTGCTGGTCCGACGTGTGGTTGACCACCAGTTCGGTGATCACGCGCAGGCCGCGGCGATGCGCCTCCTCGATGAAGGCGCGGAAGTCGGCGATCTCGCCGAAGGCGGGATACACGTTGTGGTAGTCGGCGATGTCGTAGCCGTCGTCGCGCATCGGCGACGGGTAGAACGGCAGCAGCCACAGCGTGTTCACGCCCAGCTCCTGCAGGTAGTCGAGCTTCGCGATCAGGCCCTGAAAGTCGCCCACGCCGTCGCCGTTGCCGTCGAAGAATGCCTTGACGTGCAGCTCGTAGATGATGGCGTCCTTGTACCAGAGCGGGTCTTCTTCTTCCATGGGCATTGGGGTCCCGTCCGCGCCCCCCTTCCCCGGGCCGCTGGTTGGCTATGCTTCAGGATAGTTGCTATTGCCCGTCGCGCTTGCGCCGCCGCCGCGACGCGCGCGCTGGGCGCCGCATCCCGGACCCACACCAGGAAACCCCATGGAAACTGTGCTCGCCTCGCTCGGCCTGACCGACGCCGCCAAACTCGGCGCCATGACCCTAAGCGGAATTCACATCGCGATCATCCTGGCCGCCGCCTGGGTGCTCAGACGGCTCGCCCGCAAGGGCATCCGCTCCTTCCGGCTCTACATCGAGCGCCGCACGGCCAGCGAGGAAGAAAAAAAGCGGCTGGAGACGCTCGGGCGCGTATTCCGCTACGCGGCGAATGTGCTGATCTCGGCGATCGCCGTCATGCTGGTGCTCACCGAACTCGGCATCTCCATCGCCCCCGTCCTCGCCGCCGCCGGCGTGCTCGGCCTGGCCATCGGCTTCGGCGCGCAGAGCCTGGTGAAGGATTATTTCAGCGGCCTGTTCCTGCTGCTGGAAGACCAGATCCGCCATGGCGACATCGTCGAAGCCGGCGGCAAGGCCGGCCTGGTGGAGGAAGTCACCCTGCGCTACGTGCGCATGCGCGGCTACGACGGCAACGTGCACTTCGTGCCGAACGGCCAGATCGACACCGTCACCAACATGACCCGCGATTTCTCCTACGCGGTGGTAGACGTCGGGGTCGCCTACCGCGAGCAGGTGGACGAAGTGTTCGAGGTGATCCGCCGCGTCGCCGGCAGCCTGCGCGCGGACGACGCGTTCAGGCACCTGATACTGGAAGACGTGGACATCGCCGGCGTGGACCGCTGGGCCGACTCGGCGGTGGTGATCCGCCTGCGCATCAAGGTGAGGCCGCTCCAGCAATGGGCGGTGAAGCGGGAATTCCTGCGCCGCCTGAAGGCGGCGTTCGACGCGCAGGGCATCGAGATACCCTACCCGCATCTCACGCTGTATGCCGGTCAGCTCAAGGACGGCACGGCCCCGCGCTTCCGCGTCATGACGCACGACACGTGATGCAGGCGCCGTCTTTGCGCCGCCCGTCCCCCGGCGCGCCGGTTTACGGTTCGTCCCGCCCGCAAAGCGCCTGCCGCCCAGCCGCCTCGTAGCCGGAAGGCAGGGGTGCCACCGGATCGGCCAGCCAGGCGGCCAGGTCTTCCAGCACCACCCGGGCGCCAAGGTCGCGGGTGAGCATGTGGTAGCCGTTGGGGTAGATGGCAACCCGGGCCGAGGACGCCAGGGTTGCGAGCATCCGGCAGGTGGGGCGCCGCGGGATGATCTCGTCGCGCTCGCCATACAGGACCAGGGCGGGCACCCTCAGCCCGGGCGCGGCGGCGAGCGCCCGGTCCATCAGATTGGCCATGCCCCACAGGGCGTCCGCCCGGGCCTCCTTGAGCATCAGGGGGTCGCGGCCCAGCGCGCGCAGCATCGCCTCGTTGTCGGAGGCGGTGATGCCCAGGCCACGGCCGGATAGCTGCAATCCCGGCACGCTGTGCGCCACGAGCCACAGCGCGGCGCGCTGCAGCGGGTTCATGGTCGCCCGGCCCCACACCGCCGCGGCCGCCAGCGCTGTGCCGTCGGCCGCTGCGGGCGTTTCGGCAAAGACGCTCATGGCCACCGCGCCCCCCATGCTCTCCCCCAGGAGGTAGAGCGGCCGGCCGGGGTGGCGCTGGCGCAGCAGTGCCGCCACCGTCCTGGCATCGTCCACGAGGAGCGCTGTGCCGGGCCAGATGCCGCGCTGGGCGGTGGCGCCGAATCCGCGCTGGTCGTAGGCATAGGTGGCAATGTCCCGGGCGGCGAGGAAGGGCCCCACCTCGGCGAAGGCCTGCCTGTAGTCGTTGAAGCCATGCAGGGCAAGAACGACCGCGCGGGGTGCCCCTTGCGGGCGCCAGACGCTCAGGGGCAGCGCTGCGCCGTCGGCGGCGACGACGCGGTCGGCCTCCAGGCGTGGGGTGGTCAGGCGCTCCCCGCGCTGCTGCACCAGTGGAGTGGCGCAGCCGGCCAGACTCGCCAGGAACAGAAGCATGGAACCGACCCTGACGGTCACTGGGCCGGCTCCTGTCCGCGGTCGTAGAACGCGAGCTCCCAGAGGCCGGAGGGCAGGTCGTGGCGGACGATGTAGGTCGCGCCGTCCTCGCCCAGGAGCTTGAAGTAGCGGTGGTCCCGCCCGTCCCACCTGTCCACGAGCGCTTTTACCGCCACGCGCGCCACACCGAAATGCAGTGCATGCGGCACGGGCTCGCCGCCATGGCCCGGCTGGCAATCGACCACGATCGGAAAGGGCATGGCCGCCTCCTCGGTGTGATGTCCGCCGCCCGGCTGCGCGCGGCTGGCTGCGGCCTAAGGAGGCCATTATATGGACGTCGCCCCGGCGAAAGCCGGGGTCCAGTGCTTGATTTGACTGGATTCCGGCGTGCGCCGGAATGACGACTGTGGACTTGTTCAGGGCTTCCCTAAGAACCCCCAAGCGCTTTCCCCACCGCACAGATGTTCTTGCCCAGTTCCAGCTCCTGCGCGCGGCGTTCGTCCGGACTGGCCAGCCCGGCATTAGCGCGCTTGATCTCGACATAGGCCGGTGGAAACTCCGGCAGGTTCGCCAGGATGTAGTCGCAGAAGGCCGCTTCGCCCTCGTCCAGCTTGAGCAGGCCCGGATTGCGCTGCTTCAGCTCGCCGAGCGTGGCGCGGAAGACGCCGTTTTCATCGCCTGCCGCGATATTGCTGAAATGCGCCGGCAGCACCACCATTTCGTCCGGCAGTTCGGTCATCCGCTTCAGCGAGTCGTAGAGCAACGGAGCCCATGCCTCGGCCTTGCCGCCCAGGTCCGGGCGGGCGATGGACTCGAGGAACAGGCTGTCGCCGCTCAGCAGATAGCGTCCCTCGATGAGGAAGGCGACCATCCCCAGGGTATGGCCGGGAAAATGCAGCACCCTGACCTCGGCCGAACCGACTCGAAGCGTCTGCTCCGCCTCCAGCGGGCGATACGTCATGCGGGCGGGCAGCATGTCCATCGGGTGGATCGCGTCATAGGGATGCAGATGGTAGGGAATATGGTCGCGCTGACCCAGCGCCGGCCCGCCGCTCAGGTGATCGGCATGGAGGTGGGTATCCAGCACCGACTCGATCCGCGCCCCCACGGCGGCGGCCAGTTCGTGATAGATCTCGATGTGGCGGGCGGGATCGAACACCGCGGCGCGATGCTCGCTTACCAGCACGTGGCTCAGGCAGCCGCGGGCCGGACGCACCATCTGGTAAAGCGAAAAGCGCTCGGTCTCCTCGACCGGACGCCAGTAGTAATAGTTGCCCCAGGCCTCCATGCCGCCTTCCATGTTCACCGCATCGAAACCCAGGCGGCGCAGACCCTCGGCCACGTAATTGGAGGTATTGCCCTCGGCGCAGACGGCGAGGATGGGCCGATCAGCGGGCAGCTGCGCCATGAGTTGCGCCTGCACCCCGCGTATCACGGCCTCGGTGACATCCTCCTGCCCCTCCTCGCCCTCCAGGTCGAGCAGGTCAAAATAAGGGATGTTGAGCGTGGGCACGGAATGCGGGCCTTCCACCCGCCAGTGTTCGAACTCGTCACGGTTGCGCACATCGAGGATGAACATCGGCTCCTTGCGCAACAGCCGTTCCCACACCTTCTGCGGCGTCGCGGCGGTAGTGACCTTCCTCAACATGAGACATCTCCTTGCGGAGCCCCCCACTCCGGAACGTCGCGCGGTTCAGGCACAGCGGCATACCAGGCTGACCGAGCGTTTTATCGATACTGAAATATAGCCGATGACTGGCTGCCGGTAATCCAGGGCCGTGGTTCGGTAAAAGGGCGCAATTCGACCAACATGAGACCGTTAGATATGGCACAGCGAACGTCTGGTGTTCGGCCTGAGCAGCCCGTCAGGCCGACCGTTCCATATGTCCGGTGTTCGGCTGCGCTTACCGGTCAAAGCACCATTCAACGTGCAAGTTCAGGGGCGCGAAGCCGGCTTGCCGGCGAAGCGTCCCTCTGATGCGTAGTGTTAGCCTTCATTGGATAGGCACGAAAAGAAGGCGCTAAGTGGGGCCGCTACTATCGCACGCTCCTTTTGATGCCATTCCGTAAGAACTCCAACCGGATCAAAAGAGTAGGTTGGATGGGGGCCTTTTGAGGACAACAGTTCAAGGCATGGGCCACCACTCATGCCATAAAGATCAGGTTGTGGCCCTAGCTGTTCCCCTGCGCTGTTGATTACCTTTTGGTGGTCATAGGAGAAACACAGTGCGTCTTGGATCCGTGTGTTGATGGAACAAGGATTCAGTGCCCTAAGCGAAATGCTGTGGCAATACCTATCAACCTTCCCATAGCGCATATCAAGGCGGTTCTTTGTTCCGGGGTATCCGATGGCAACATAAACTCCTGTTCTTCCCCAACCAGATAAATTTCTTCCTACCGGGGCGGCCTTAATACTTGTAATGCCCTTGCTTTGAATCCATTCCTCACGCAACTCTGCGACTGCAACATCATGACTTTCCATAACGTGAAAGGGGAGGCCACCAAGATCAACGCCCTTTCCGTTAATGTTTGCTACCTGCAGTTTGCTTTTGTTGGCATCAGTAACCACATGGAGTGCGGTAACGAGGAACTTGCGATCCCCCTCTGCGCACAAATAGGCACTACCAAGTCCGTTAGCTGCCTGATCCGTTTTTTCTGAATCAACAAAAATCGGGACGACAATATCGCTCCAAGCCGCGATGGCTTGTTCTATGACCTCGAACATTTCCTGTATCGTAGGACGATGCATAGATGATGGCTAACGAGGCTGTAGAAAAAGCCCCAAAAATATCAACCCTCGCATCTTGCCCCAGCCCTCTGCCTGCATCAACATCGCCGCATTGATTTTGTGATGTCACCGACCGCATGGCGCGCTACAAGCACATCGACATCAGCCCCCGTTTCATTGCCGTTGATCTGCAACGGCAATTGCTCCCCGGCACCTTCGAGCACGCCCTCAATCATTTCATCGATCACGAATTGGACTTATCCGGTTTCGATGCGCGCTTCAACAACGACGCCACCGGCGCTGCCGCCTATCCGCCCGCCATGCTGCTCAAGATTGTCCTGTTCGCCTACAACCAGGGCATTATTTCCAGCCGCAACATTGAAGCTGTCTGCCGTGACCACATCACCTTCATCGCCCTGTCCGGCGACAGCCAGCCGCACTTCACCACGATTGCCGGATTTGTTTCGCTGTACCATTTGCCCTTGCCAGTACGCTATGAGGAACTCCAATTGCCGAACATCGCATCCGTGCTCAAGGAAGAAATCGCCCGACTGATCCGCAGGCAGCTTCGCGGCGAAACCGAAAGCCTGAAGAAGGCATCGAGCCGCTACCGCTCCGAGATCGCCGCTTTAAAGCGGCGTATCGAGGCCCTGGAAAAGCAGATATCCCACTTCGAAAGACTGGTGCCGAAGAAGGCCGCGCCCGCCGCCCGCGAGGAATCCGAAACCAAACTGAGGTTCAAGCCACAGGGCGTGCGCGCGCAGCGGACGCGGCTCGGCTTGTCCGCGGCGGAGATGGGCGCGCTCGTGGGCGTCTCCGCCCAGACCATCTACAACTGGGAAGCCGGAACGACGCGCCCAAGGGCCGGGCAGCTCGCCGTCATCGCGGCCGTTCGGAAGATGGGCAAGCGCGAGGTCAAGGCACGGCTTGACCAGATGCAAGCGGATTGATGCGACCAGAACACTCCGGAGTGAGCGCTACAGCGCTGCCGGAGAAGACTATCAAATTCGGCTTCATCCCCAAGCTACGCAGCGCATTGATGCGGCAGGTGCGCGTCCCCACTGTCGTTTTCTCGGCCTGTCCGGCCAGCGGCATTATGGATAAAATCGGGCTGTTTCGGGCCGACAACCGGACATTCGCCGGTGCTCACATTGCGAACATCCGCTCCCCCTAGTTAGCCAACTGGCGGAATCGGAAAGCAGCTTCCCAGTTTCTACCTTAATCACAAAGATAGCTATCATCCATCTCGGGGTGAGCCTCAAACGTCTCTGTTCCAAGATAGATCCGGCCTACCTCTCTCGGGAGGGTATCGAGTTTGCCAATAGCTATGTTGATGCGCTCACATTGTTCAGCATTGACATAGAAGCGATGGTTGTCGAGCCAGTTTCGGGAGTCGTGATAGTTATCAAGCGTCGCGGCTTCCAAGGTTGCAATGTATCGCTCAAGTAATCCACGACTGACCAAGCGTCTGAGCGGAGGAATGATGTCGACGGTGCGATCATCCGACACAACAATGGCGAGCCTACGATAGCGCCCCTCCTGCACATAGCGCACCCCGGAGTTGTATCGCGATCCTCTTGAGGGCGTGCATGTGTCGCTTGCCCCACCATCCAAAATGACCCCTATTGCATGGCAAAACCCACGGGGATCGAGCAGTATGGTTCCGTCGATACCGCTGACACTCCGAAGCAACGCCCCGGAAAGCCGAACTGGCGAGATATTGGTGCCTTGTTTGCTAAGCCGGCGCGCTTCGCTGGCCGCATCTTCTGTGACCACGATCATGCTGCCGTGCTCTTGGCGAATCTGAGCCAGCAGTAAACTCCATAAGTGCAGCCCATCTTCTTGTGACGACAGAGGAAACAGCCGAGCATAGTTTGCTAAGAAGGCAGCTTTGTCGAACGGCTCCTGAGGAAGTCTAGGCACTGCGTAGTGACTGCGGAGCAGAACTAGGTCACCGCAACGTAGCTCCCAGTGATAGTGATCGATAAAGGCAACCGTGAACGCATCCTGCTCGCTAGGGTTATGCGATTCCGTCAGTTGTCCAAGCCCAAATATGTATTGGCTGTTTGCGATGATTCCAACACCTGTCGTTGCCATCTGAAGCACCTTCCGAACCCATCGTGGCTCACGAAAAGGCACTGGCTCAGCAAACTTCGCCAAGAACTCGACCACTTCGTTTTCCGGATCGACGAGAACGAGATGACCAATGCCTTTCGCTCCCTCGTACATGAGAGATGAGACAAGATTCAAAGCATCGAAAAGATCGGTATGGATATACCGCCGCTCGATCGATAGTCCTGGCGTATGCAGGAAGTCCTTCGCAGCAATGCGGACGATCTCCTCTGCATTTCTCATGCTGCGATGACTGAAACGCCCCGGATCTGGGTTGTGCAATTCTTCGGTAGCCTCATGAAGAACCGCGTGCATTGCCGCATGTATTAGGCTACGAAATCCGTATCCGCGCTGTCCCTCGGTAATGGGCTTTGGGGGTAAGGCTGGAAACTGAACAAAGGTTGCATTGGGAATCTGCACCACTGGAGTGACGTAGTAATCACCGATACGTCGAACCTCGCCGCAGAAGGACGTCACGTTGTGTGCTATGTCGAAGGTTTCAAGCGCCATAGCAACCGATGTGCGCACGGAGTCGCGGCGCATCCATTCCGGCTTGTCACGCATGCTTGGCTCATCGCCATAAAATATGTTCTGCAAGTGATGGCTCTGGTAAGTCGTTTCAACCGAATCCAGCAACCCATCAAAGACGGATAATGGCCATTTTCCATCTTCTGGCTCTACACACACTTGGTTTGGGTTTTTGCTGTTGGGGCTTCGTGCTCCAACAAGAAGAACTTCAGCATCCGCCTCCGCGCCAAGCTCCTTGAGGACGTTTCGCGCCAGCAGCTGGATGCTTATCCTATAACTCTCTTGGTATCCCCACATGAAAAGGTAAATGAGGTGACCTGCCATCCCGAACTCCTCCGATCACTCATCTTGCAGCGTCCTCGCTGCTAGATGATTTCTATGCCGCGCGCAGCTCACCATTCATTCCACAACCTGATGGCAGCTTCGATAAATGCCTCTGCGTTGACTCTTTCCCACGAGGTTTGCGACCCCTCCCAAAGTAAGTAGTACTGCTCATTGGCGCAAACCAGCTTACTCTTGTCCGCTTCCGCCTGAATCCAGTTCATCGCATCGACGAAGCAATCGGTATAGCTCGATCCGAACATCTCGCTGGGAACGTTGTAGAGCAATCCATCGAGGTAATACGATGGCGCAATTCCGGCCTTCAAAGTACCGTCAGCAACAAGCTTACTTCGGAGATTCTTCAGCACGCGAACCATAGGTTTCAGCCATTTGTTGCAGCCCTGATGTTTCGTGGTCAGGTTCTCTGAGTGCTGCTTTGGATAGTTGGCGATGCGTTCGCCAGCCCCGTTAAAGAAACAAATACCTTCGTCATATTTTGTGTCGTAAGTGCTTTTGAACTTCCAGTAACGACGAAACTGCATCGCAGCGATTACGTCCGCTTTGCGTCTGCCGCCATTCGCCGCCACGGCAATGGCTTTATCACCAGCCTTGACGTCAGAACCAAATCGGTCTGTGAGGGCCTTTAGAACATCCTGCCTGTACTCATCATATGAGTAGGTGGCCGGGACGAATGCTTGGTCATACGCCTCTTTGTCTTCTGGCGGCAGCTCAGTGATATCACTGTAGTAGACATCATCAAGTCGTATGACGACATCTACGTCACTTTCCGCATAGATGTTCGTGTCGTTTCCATAGGACCCCTGCAGGAAGACTTTGTAATTCTTCCCGTGATACGCGGCACTCGCAGCTTCTAGAGCATTCTTGATGGTGTTGTAAGTCGCGGCGGACTGAGTAATGGACCCTTGGTGGGACCAGACTTCAAGCTGTGATTCAGGTATTCCCATACTCCCTCTCCCTTCATGTCAGAAACTCCCTTAGCTGCGCCTCTCGCGTAGCGAACGACTCACTACCACGCTGCCGAAGAATGTTCAGCTTATCAAGGTTGTGTTCCATCAGATCCGTTGCCATTTCTGGCCGCTCGAACGTGTCGCTGATCCGGATTGTCGCGATGTCCTTAAATAAGATGTCACGCAGTTGATCTAATGATTGTGTATTGATCTCCAGGGTCTTCTGAAGTAACTGGACTGCGAGCCATTTCTTCGCGATTCTCATCAGAAATCCAGGCTTAGGCTCTGGGTATATGCCAACGCCGACGTTCACCACTCGTATATTTTTGCGTTCCTTGTTCAGGGCGACAGTCGCATCGGCAATTGCAAACAGGGTTGGGTTGTTCGCACAATAGCCGCCATCGATCAATTCGATCTTGTCTCCTGCAGCGGTGATGACGACCTTCCGCTCAAAGAAAGGGTAAGCTGAGCAGGATGCCTGAACGGCATCCGCCATGCTTACACCAAACCCTGGCTCGAAGGTTCCTTTGCGGCCATGGGCCTGCGCAACGCTCCCCTTGAAAATCATCGGCCGCTCGGTCATCCAGCGGGTTGCGACGATGCCGATACCAGTCATGACATCTTCAAAGGTTGTGTCTTTGAAAACCTCTTTTGCCAGACTTTGCAGTGCTACCGTCCTAGTTGAGGCGGACGTGCAAGCCATAACTCTGGGTACATGTGCCTTGTAGAGAGCGTGTATCTGGTCTACTTCGTATCCGAGCGCGATGAGCGAAGCGATGATGGCTCCAGTGCTCGTTCCGAATACAAGATCAAATCGCTTATACAACGGACAACCAAGCATGGCCTCAATTTCCTTCAGAACACCAAGCGTGTAGAAGCCCTTCGCACCACCACCATCGAGTGCAAGAATTCGGCACACACCATCGGCCGGGTATTCCTTCGTGAGCAAAGATGCGTGCTGGGAATAAGTCATCGGCATTTCTCTCTCATGGCTTCTAATTCTTGATGGACTAATTTAGAAGTTATTTTGTTTTGTACGGCTCGCCGTCAAACGATCTACAGCAGGCTGCCTTCAAGAACGCAGCGCAGAGTATGACTTCAATTGGCTTAGACGGCGACTGCACTTCTAGTCAATGTCTGGTGTGTGCTTGCGGATTCAACCGATCGACGCAACAGATTGGCTAAATCGTTCGGCTGGCGTTTCGTAGTTTAATGTTTTCCTTGGGCGAGCATTTAATTTCCTCGCCACCGCATTTAGTTTGGCTTGTGAGTAGCCTGAGA
>Ga0299912_10000043_pt1 | contig 144730 bp, 113 predicted proteins | sample RVTome_2_FD_207667 | JGI IMG/M metagenome (GOLD analysis project Ga0299912, IMG submission 207667) | Soil microbial communities from uranium-contaminated site in the Upper Colorado River Basin, Wyoming, United States - RVT95D214 (version 2) ... | reverse complement strand
GGGGTCGCATGTGCTGGCTCGGGACACGAGCCAGCAGCACAAGGAACTCATCTTCCGAGCGTTCTCATACAACTCCGTGAGAATGGAGACACCATTTTTGCTCTCCATCGAGGTTTTCTACAAAGCATCCTGAGGGAAAGCATTATCTAGTATGGAATACGGTTCGGGAAGATGCCTCGAGGGTGGTTCGGGGAGGAGGTGAGAGGATTAGAGGTACATTTGCATTCATACTCTGCATACCAATAGCATTTCTAATGACTGCCCTTCCAGTTTCTGCTGGTGCCATGGTCTCAGAAGACCCGACAGGCGACTTGAATTGCATTGGCAATGGAAAGCCCGCGCCAGGGTATATGGACATCATCAGTGAGAAGCTGGCGAAGAAGGGCGATGTCTACGTGTTCTCCATGAAAGTGGCTGCCCCAGTCCCGGACGATCCAGATCTTTCGCAGGGAGTCAAGATGATCTTCTGGAATTGGGCTATTGACTATGATCCGAGCGTCTACTGGGGAGCGTGGCCATTGCCGCCTGGATGGCCGACATGGCCGGAGTTCCACATCCCGATCATATGGGACGGCGAGGAATTCTCAGCTGTTCTTATAGACCACAGGCCTTTGCTGACTGGCGGGGACGATATCTTCACGGAGCTGCCATTTGTCATCAAGGGCAACGAGCTGAGCCTAACCGTTGAGGCCTGGATGATTGATGACATCCCAGAGTTCCTCTGGGGCGCATCAATCTCAATCTGGATCGGGCAGTCGGACGGCACGTACGGTTTCTTCCTGATGGACTATGGCGACGCAATGTGGTTGCCATGGCCGTCGTAGGCATGCCGTAAAACTCTTTTCGCTTTCTCTTCTTCCGCCGATCGGCTCTGGCAAGCATCGCTTTCCACAGGCCCTTCTCCCAGGGCAAGAGTCTCGTCACCTTCAGATTACTAGTGACTCAGGAGGCATGCGCGTGCTCGAATGCTGTGTTCCTTTTCGACAAATGGATCTGAATGACGAGAAGACTAATCATGAGTAATCTTGATACCTGTCCACGCTTCGGAGGGTTCGGCATAATTCTTCCGATCTGAGCGTCTTTCGAGACATGGCCTCAAGAAGGACTTCGGGGAGTTCATAATGACATCGTACAACAAGCTGATGGAGAAGTATCGCGAAATCGTTCTCGTTAACTCGATAATGCGGCTCATGGAATGGGATCTCGAGACGCATATGCCCCCACTCGGCGTGACTCTCAGGAGCAACCAGCTCGGCGTATTGAAGCGGGTCAACCATCGCTTGCTGGTCAACGAAGAGTTCTCTGGTCTCCTGAAGGAGTCCCAGAAGGATGCCGAATCACTCGACGAGGTTCAGCGCAGAAACCTGTACCTGATCAGAAGAGAACACGACATAGAAACGAGCGTGCCGGAGAGTCTAGTGGCGGACCTGGCAAGCCAGATGGTGGTCGCCAGGGATGCGTGGTTCAAAGCGAAGATGGACCGCAAGTGGGCTTTGTTCGAGCCAGAGTTACGGAAGCTCCTCGACCTGAGCATCAAGAGGGCAGAGGCGACAATGCATGCCAGGAACGCCGCTTGCGTCTATGATGCGATGATAGACGACTTCGATAGAGGCATGACGCATCAGCAAGTTGCTGGACTGCTGACTGGTCTTAAGGATTCGCTCATGCCGCTCGTGAGGAGGTATCAGGAGGCATCAAGGGAAGTCGACACTTCGTTCACGAGGAGGCAAATTCCGGCCGCAATCCAGCGCCAGATCGCTGGGGATATCACAGCCCTGTTTGGCTATGACACGAACTCTGCCAAGGCTTGGGGTAGAATCGACGAAACTGAGCATCCCTTCACCAGCGGCTACTTCGATGATGTGAGGATCGCGGTTCACTATCATGAGGACAATTTGCTCAGTTCCGTGTTTGGCGCCATTCATGAGGCAGGTCATGCCTTGTATGAACGAAACCTGAATCATGACTGGATGTACCAACCCGTGGGGGAAGGCGCAAGCGCGGGAATGCATGAGGCAATGTCAAGATTCGCGGAGAACATGATCGGACGCTCTCGATATTTCTGGAAGTTCTATTTTCCCAGGCTGAAGGCTCTTTCAGGCGACGCATTCTCAGATATCGGCCTTGAAGATCTGCTGAGGGCAATCAACAAGGTGGAGACATCGAAGATTCGAGTGAACTCTGATGAGGTCACCTACTCGCTTCACATAGTCATTCGTTCAGAGATCGAACGCATGCTTTTCGAAGGAAGGGTGGAGGCCTCAGAGCTGCCTCAGGTCTGGAACGACCTCTACGACAAGTATCTCCAGGTCCGATTCGACCATGATGGGGAAGGTGTCCTTCAGGATGTGCACTGGAGCCTCGGATACTTCGGCCTGTTCCAGAGCTATGCATTGGGCAATGTGTATGGCGGCATGTTCCTTCGGAAGTTGGAGGAGCAGGTCAGCGATTGGGCGAGCGAAGTTGAGAAGGGCGGGCCTACCGTGGCCATCAACTGGCTGAGAGACAATATTCAGCATTGGGGAGCATTGTACGACCCGGGAGAACTGGTCAAGAAGGTCACTGGCAGCAATCTGACTCCTGAGCCATTTACATCGTACCTCGCGCAGAAGCATTCCACCCTCTGGGGATAGAGGCAAGAGAACGCGGTTCTCATTTGCCTTGGGATCCAAACGCAAAGGATTATGGCACGCCGCTGTATCTCGGGGGAGAGGATGGACTGGCCTGATGACTGTGACGAAGAATGGAGCCTATGGACTTCTCATGCTCGCAGTCTGTCTGTGGGCTTCATCAGGAACCATCTCGACAATCGCGATGGACGAAGGGGTGTCCGTGATGGAACTCACAACCTTCGCGTTCATATTCGCGAGCATTGTCTTCCTTCCCCTCGTGGCGATCTTCGACCGCAAGTCCCTGAGGATCAGTCGAAGGGACATACCGACCTTCGTGGCTTTCAGTGTCATAGCGGGTGTTCTGATGAACCTCGCGTTCTTCGGAGCGATCAACGAGACTACCGTGGCCGTGGCAGTCATCCTGAACTTCACCTATCCAAGCATCGTGACCGTTGCCTCAGTGTTCATCTTCAAGGAGAAGCTCTCGGCCCAGAAGCTCATGGCTCTTCCGCTGACTTTCCTTGGCTGTGTGCTAGTTGCTGGTTCTCCCTATTTTGAAGGAGACATGTCTGTCGGTTGGCTTGCCATTGTCCTGGGTCTCTTGTCGGCGATTGGGACTGCGACGTACTACCTGTGGGGCAAGAAGCTTGAAGAGAAGTACTCGGCAAACACGGTGGTGCTCTACTTGTTCGTGCTTACCACAATCATGCTCGTGATTGCTGCGAATCCTGTCTCCCTCGCCCGCAGCCAGATTACCATCGACATATGGATTCTCATATTCATGCTCGCGGTGCTTCCCGGGATCGTGGGGTTCGTTTCTTCCATGGTTGCCCTGAGGCATCTGGAGGCGAGCAAGGCGAGCATCGTGTCAAGCGTCGAGCCAATTGTGGCTGTGGGGATCGCACTTGTGATCCTCTCAGAAGGAGTCACAGTCATCCAACTCGCTGGAGTTGCTCTCACCTTCGTAGGAATCGTGCTTCTAAGGATTGGCAAGAGCTGACAAGCTGCGAGCGTTGCCCGAGGATCCGGAAGTCAAGGTTCCTTACTGCTTCCCCTACGGAGTTTTTCCATCGAGTATGTCAAGGAGCCTCCGACCGTCGATGGTCCCGCCGGAGACTGGGATGCGCGTCGTGGCGTCTTATGACCCTCTCACGGAGACATACAAGTCATACTATCCAGGTGTGCCTTCCACGGACTTCCTGCTGAAGCCGGGAGAAGCGCTTTGGATCTGGTGCAGCGCCAGCGGGACCTTGACCTACTTCCCGTGATCGACGAACCTGCACTTGAGATACATCCACGCGACGCTCGATCTCAATCCGAATGCAGTTTGCCACCGTGCGCCCAGTTGTTCTTCGGGACCTCGACCGCGTCCCGAGGGACCTTCTCGTTCTCGAAGACCTTGGTTATTCCTTCTGCGATCCTCCGCTTCGCGTTGTCGTCTCTTCCCGGCCACATGTTGACGATTACTGTCGGCATGCTCGCTCCTCCTCTTCTCACTGCAATTCCGCCCCGCCAATATGGTTCTTTCTGAAGGAGCTGTTGTCAGTCGCCAACTTCACTGCGAGAACGCTATCTACAAATAAAAAAGAGAAAAGGGTTGGTGAGAGCGGAGCGCCCCCCTGCCCGAAATCGGGGGGGAGGAGAAATTGCATGTGCAATTGGTGCGGCAATCGCACTGCATGTGCGGTCGGAGACCCTCCGGTCTCCCATGGTGGTGATGAGGAGGTTACGGCATGTTGACCGAGATGCCGTAGCCGTCGAGCGTCTGGACAAGCTCGCCCAGGAGAGCCCTGAGCTCTTCCATCATCGGATCGATGACTTCCCTGATCTCCTCTCGCTGCGTCTCAAGAAACTGCGCAGGACCTTGAGATACTCGTTCGTCTGCTCCAAGAAACTCGTGTGGGACGACTTCGCGAATACTGCAAGCTCCGCCTCCGCAACTCTCCTGCTGAAGACTCTTGTGGATCTTGGGGTGGCTTCATCGTACTTGCCACAAGTGAATAGCGTCGGTACCCTGATCTCGTTGAGCTTCTCGGTACAATCATACTCCTTCAATGTCCCGGTAATTGTAAATTCGCTGGGGCCCCACATATACTCATAGATATTCACCGCCAATTTCGAGAAGGATCTTCGTAGGCATTCTGGCCAGGGGTCCAACCTGCATAGGTGCTTCTTGTAGTACTTCATTGCGGCCTTGCGATAGTCCTCGTTAGCGAAATCCCCAGAGATTTCTGCCTCCTTGACGATCCTTTGAACTTCTCGCGGCATCTTCAGAAGGTATCTTGCTTGGTCCTGTCCCCATATGGGAGCGCTCAAGAGTGGACTTGACAGCGTGAGAGAGGCGATCCCCTTGGGCCTTTTCGTGATCACATAATGTGCCGCAAGGGTTGCCCCCCATGAATGGCCCAGAAGGTGGATGCGCTCAAGCTTGAGCTTCTGGCGCAGCTGGGCAAGTTCCTCCGTGTATCTGTCTATGTCCCACAGCGAGTTATCATCTGATTTCTCGGAGTTGCCGCATCCGAGCTGGTCATAGAACAGAACCGGTCGCTCAACGGCAAGCGCTTCTAATGGCTCGAGGGCATCGTGAGTGCTCCCGGGTCCGCCATGGAGCGCCACAAGCGGTACGTTCTTTCTCCCGACTCCGACCTCCTTGTACCAGATCCTGCCACTTGTCAATCTGACCTTTCCTCTTCGTGCACGGCTATTTGGACTTCTGACAACGGCCGAGATGCGACCACCAGGTGCCGAATCGCCTTTCACCTTCTAGGGCCTTCTCCTCAGGTGCCTCCCATGCGGCCGGTTCAAAGGACTGCCGGATGCCCACTATGGTGATGACCGCCATTGGGTAGCAGGAGACCGGGGTTGCTCTGAGTGGACTCTCACAGGAACAACCACGACCGGGGAGAGGTTGGAGGTCCGCGGCACTGATCTCTTCGAGTTCAGGAACGGCAAGATCCTGCGCAAGGACTCGTACTGGAAGATTGTGGAGAGAAGTCCTGCATCGAAGTGAGACCTGGCACCTCCCTCCTCTGCCAACAGCCGCTCGCGTTCTTCGTTTGCCATCGAGGAGATCTGCCAGCGTCTTCATGGTGGCATCCTGACTCTCTTCTATCAGGAAATTGGCGAAAACAACTCTAACGGTGACCCCCTCACATAGCGAGTGGCGATTCCGTGAAATACTCGAAAGGACGTGTGCTGCTCCATTCCAGCACTGGACTTCGGGAACCGAATATGATCGGCGAGAGATGGGTATCTGGGAAGGGCGCCGCGACTGCTCGTCACGGCAAGGACCGACGGATCAAGGTCTCTGTCATTGGGTTTGCATTTCTCGCGATGCTGATACTTGCATCAGTCTCCTCGGCCGGTGGGCAGGATGATGCGCCGAAGCGCTCTTCGATATCGAGTTTCGCCAGCTGGGTGTTTGCCACGCCGGATAGCGCGGGAGACGTCGGGTCCGAACCATCCATCGCGCTCGATTCTAACGATAAGATCCACATCAGCTACAACGACGGGACGAACGATGACCTCAAGTACGCCACGAACGTGGGCGGGTCCTGGGCAAACTACACTCTGGACAGCGCTGGGAATGTCGGCCTGTCTTCCTCCATCGCGATAGATTCCGCCGACCACGTCCACATAAGCTATCTCGATTGGACGAATGGCGACCTCAAGTACGCCACCGACGCTGGAGGTTCGTGGTCCCTGCACACCGTGGACAGCGCAGGGGACGTCGGCCTGTCCACTTCAATTGCAGTGGATTCTGACGATTCCATTCACATAAGCTACCTCGATTACACGTACTACAATCTCAAGTACGCAACCAACGCGGGAGGCTCGTGGGCCTTCTACACCGTGGACAGCGCGGGGGAAGTCGGCTATGACAGCTCCATCGCAGTTGACCAGAACGACTCGATACACGTCAGCTACAGCGATTGGACGAATGACGCCCTCAAGTATGCGACCAACTCAGGCGGACCGTGGACCTGTTACGTGCTGGACAGCATGGGGTATGTCGGTTACGACAGCTCCATCGCTGTTGACACGAGCAACACGGTCCACATCAGCTACCACGATGAGACGAATGCCACGCTCAAGTACGCCAACAATGCGGCAGGCTCGTGGTCGTATTACACTCTTGACACCTCAGGTGAGGCGGGCCTCGCAACTTCCATCGCCCTGGACTCCGAGAACCAAGTCCATATCAGCTACAGGGAATACAGCGATTTCCTGAGCGGCACCCTCAAGTACGCGACCAATGCGGGAGGATCGTGGGAACTGCATACTCTCTATGACAGAGAAGACGTTGGCTACGCCACGTCGATCGCCATAGGCTCGAACGATATTGTCCATATAGGTTTCAGCGATCACGCGAACGGCGACCTCAAGTACGCCTTCGGAACGGAGAGGGCTATACCAGAGCTTGACTTGGCTGTGAGCGCCAGCCCGGCACCTGGCCAGTCCTTGTTGACATTTCAGTTCGTGGCGGACGTGACGGGAGGAATCGAGCCCTACATCTTTTCGTGGACATTCGGGGACGGGTGGATAAGCTCTTCCCAGAATCCTGTCCACACATATCCTGACGTCGGGAGGTATACTGTGACCTTGGTGGTCACAGACTCGATGCTGAACACGAGATCCTATGAGGAGAAGATGACGGTCTCCGAAGGGAGCATCGTCCCGGTGCCGGGCCTTGACAACAATCTCGTGATACTGGCAATCGCGGCTGTCGTGGTCCTTGCATTGGTCGTCGCTGCTGTGCTGCTGACGAGGAAGCGGACAGGCGGGACCGAGCGAGCACCGCAGGTGTCCGAGAGTCCTGCTGCAGAGGGCGTCCAGAGCCCTGTTCTTGAGCAGTCTTTGGCACAGTTGGAACAAGCCCCAGGAGAGCCATTGCTGACGAGGGTAGAAGACAGACTGTTTCAGCTCAGGTCCATGAGGGAGAAGGGCCTGATAAGCGAAGAGGAATACGATCAGAGGACGAAGGAACTGCTCAAGAGATGGTAGATGCCGGGCCTGGAGGAAACCATCTACGGACCTCTACCATCCGTTCAGGTTCTTGTCAGATTCCATCTTCCCATGCGCCGGGAGGCCACGCGACCAGCATGACGATTGCCACAAGCGAGGAAACGAGGCCAACAAGGAAGAAGATCGCCGTGGCCGTCCAGAGGCTCCTCCTGGTGGGGTACATTCCGTGGAAGAATATCGCAAAAGAAGACAGTACAAACGCGAACGTTCCCAGCAGAATAGCAATCCTGAAAGGTACCGTTGGGGTGCCGCGGATATCGATAATGCCGAATACGGTCAAGTTCAGGGCGGCAAGCATGCCAGGGAAGCAAGCGTTGACGATTGGCTTCATCAGGCGCTCTTCCGCGTCCGAAGACATCGGGTCGAAATGGGATGAGCGGGTATATACCGTTCTCGATTGCGAAGGAGGTCAATGCCCATCCGCCCTCTGGAACGAGATCAACGGAGTCATGCCAGGATGCCTGGGAAAAGACTATACGCGTGGAGAGGCGATGACATCTCGGGAAGAATCAGCGGTGAATCGGAGTGAGTCTGAGCGAGCTGGTCACTCTGAAACGATGGGGGTGATGTCATGAAGGGAGTCGTTGCCTATGACAGCGTATATGGGAACACCAAGCAGGTGGCAGAAGCTATCGCCGACCAGATAAGATCGGAGGGGCATCAGGTCGACCTGATAGCCCTCAGTGACGAAAGCGTCAGAACGGCTGGAGGAGACTTCATGTTTGTCGGCTCCCCGACAAGGATGGGGCGCATGACCAAGAACACCAAAGGCTTCCTCGAGGGGCTGGACTCGGAGTCATGGAAGAACAAGCCGATAGTGGCTTTCGACACCGTGGGACCCTTGTCTGAGGATCCTGAGAAGCGAAAGAAATGGCTGAGCAGGATAGACAAGGGTGCCGCCAAAGGGATCCATGAGTTAATCACGAAGCGGAACCTGAGCGCTCACCCGGAACCGCTTCACATCGCCGTGACCGGCTTCAGGGGACCGCTGGCTTCGGACGGGCTCGGCATAGCGAGGGAATTCGCTCACCGGTTCTTGGCCGGCATGAAATGATCGAGCATGCCCCCGCGCATTCGCACAGCGCATGCAAGAATCATACTCCAGGTTTCCTCTTATCGCACAGTAGTCAGGGGTGAATGGATGGCCGCAACGAAGAAAAATCCACGCAAACGCTCTGAAACCAGATTGCCTGCGTTCGAGAATGTGAAGGGTCAGATCGGATATTGTGGACTCTGGTGCGGCAGCTGCTTGGTCGGGAACGGCACTCTGAACCAGCTCGCGCGGGAATGCGGGAAGGCAGTCTCGGACTACGGAGTGAACGATTGGGGACCGAAGAGTGTGGACTACGACGCGCTGATGAAAGGATTGTCCACAATAGCCTCCATGGATCCCTGCCCAGGATGCCTGAAAGGGGGCGGCAGGACCGGCTGCGAGATGCGTGGTTGCGCGAAAACAAAAGGCCTCGTCGAGTGCGTTGATTGTGGCACGAAGGAAGCGTGCGAGAACAGGAAGATCTTACAGCATATGCGCTCCGGAGCCCTAGGAGTCGGAATGAAGGTCAAGAACCAGACGGGCGGTCGATCGAAGCTGATAAGGACCTGGACTGCAGAACTCAAGAAGGACTGATCAGATGAGCGTTGACATGATCGGCAGTGGGAATCGCCTGCCTCAATTGGTTATCTGAATCAGCTCCACCCTTTCTGAGCCGCCCTCCACCATGACCTCGAGAACGATGCCGATACCTTCCGCATAGTACTTGTGCTCGACCACTCCCGGCTCGAGGGGGTTCCATTCGGAGGTCATTAGAAGGTCCTGGAATTCGCCGTAGGCTACACTCGCATTTGCATCCAGAGTGACAACTTGTGCCATATCCTCCGCCTCACCCTCATAGTATTCCTGGCGGTAGGTGACTCCGACAAGCGGGTTCGCCAACATCACTATACCAGGCAGCGCGCCATCGACTCCGGCCTCCCAGGATCCCGCCGTGCTCACCACAACGCCGTCTTTGTACTCCTTCGAATCCTCTCCCATGTACCAGACGTTCCCCTCATCGTCCTGGGCGTACCAGTCGAGAGTGTCTTCGGTGACCTCGCCATCCAAGGACACAGTGTCTCTCACAACGACACATGTGACGCCCATGACGACCTTCGTCTCACTCAGAACGGTCACCTCTATGCGCTCAAGCCCTTCGTCAGTGTCCCCCTCGAATATGGTCGTCGTGCCGGGAATCAATGGGAAGAATTCGTTGTCGACGTTGTTCGAGAAATTGTCGGGGTCAATAGACGGGAGGTAGGGTTCATCCGGTGTTCCTGAGTCATCGCTGTCATCAAACGCCTCGGTCATGATCCATCCAATCAAGGCTCCAACGATCAAGCTCGCAGCGATTGCCAGGGCGATGAATGCGCGTCCTCTTACCCTCGTGCCGGTCTTCTGTTCTGCCAAGTGGAGACCTCCGTTATATGCTAGAGTACCACATCGAATATCGCGTATTTCGACTGTGTGCCGCGTTTGGCGACAAACACCGCGCACAGGCAAGGGTGCAGGTTCGACGCACCTATCCCGGCTTTCTGCCGAGATGCAACTGCATTACCACCGTGTCTATGCGCTTCTTGCGCGTGGATCCTTTCTTCGCGCCCTCGACCCAGAATATGTATTGGGTTCGGTGGGAATTGGACAGCTTCTCGAAGTTGGCCATTGCTTTCCCATCCCTCTTCAAAGCCTTTCTTAGATCGTCTGGGACGGCCGGCGAACTTCTGGACGAGTAGGCAGAATCCCACATCCCATTCATTCTTGCCTCTCGGATCTTCTCGAGTCCAGCCCTCGTCATTTTCCCTTGACGTATCATTCTCAAGGCAACTTTCTTGTTGACTTCAGACCACACGCTGCCTTTTCTCCTGGGGGTGTACTTCAGAACGTATCTATCCTGGTCGAAGCTCCTCAGCTTGCTGTCTATCCAGCCGTAGCGTAAAGCCTCCTCAACGGCCTCTTCGTGGCGAAGTCCCGTCGTGCTGGCGCGCTTCTTGTAGTGAAACAGCCAGACCCCGTCTTTCCTGTGATGGTTCTTCATCAACCAGCGACGCCATTGCTGCCGGTCCCGGAAGTCAAGCGCGTCCTCGTGATCCGCCATGTTGTATCATGGAGGTCTTTTCGTCTAGATAAGGGGCGGCCTGGGCCAAGGACGAGTAGCATCTGGTGGCGACGCCTACCTTGTCCCGTATCCGGGTGCGCCATCCCATGATTCCTCAAGATGACCATGATTATCTACTTATGATACTAGTGAATTGCCGAGGCCCGGCAAGAACAGGATGCTCGATCTGTCCATATTGTACGCCCTCTGCTCACTTCTGATATACGGCGTAACTCAGGTAGTCGCGAAGTCCACGGTGAAGTCCCTCGATGCCACGACCATGGTCGCTGTCAACTTCCTCGTGTCAATACCCATCTACCTCTTCCTGCTCGCCTGCGCTATCGTGTTCTGGAACGAATATGTCCAGCACCCGGAGTATGTCCTCTACGGCCTCATCGGCGCATCGACCGCGAGAGGAGGCTACTACATTTACCTGGAGGCGCTCGAGAAGGGAGCTGTCACGATGGTCGGCAGCATCACCGCGGCGTTCCCTGCAATCACCGCAATTCTCGCGGTCACCATCCTCGGAGAGAGGATATCTTGGGTCAACGCAGTCGGAATAACGACAATCATAGTCAGCATGGTCGCCCTCTCTTTCTCTCATGGACGGTCGTCTCAAGGTTCCGCCTTCTCGAGATCGGCACTCCTGCTGAGCGTGGCCACGCTTCTTATTTGGGGCTTCGGAGCCATATTCATCAAGCTCGCCTTGGACGGCCTGCCGCTCATTGCCTACCTGGGGCTATACCCATTGATACTCCCGCCAATAGCATTCGCGTACCTGAGACACAAGAAGGCCACGAGGCGGGTGTTCCTCCCGAAGTGGTCCGTGCCGGTCATCGGGGCCGTGGTCGTGGCCGAGCTGTGGCAACTCGGATACTTCGCGGAGACCTCTGCGATATCCGAGGGCTCTGCAGCAATCGTGTTCCCTCTGATCTCCGCATACCCCATCGTCACGATCATTGGCGCGCGGCTTGCCCTTGATGAGAAGCTGTCCGCTCCGGAATGGGCTCTGCTTTCGGCAGTCGTGCTGGGAATCATCCTTACATCTGTCGTGTGATGCCAATGAATGCTGAATAGATGCGCGAGATTCCACATGTGCATTTCATGGGGTTCTGTCACGTCGGTTGACGGCGACGTCAACGGGTGTGGTGCCATTATATAGAGTTGAATCCTTCAGACAATCGAGGAAATCGATGCGAAGGTGGGCCAGGGACAATGGGCAGATGATTGTAGCCGGGATCATTGCGGTTATTCTGCTGCTTCTGTCGTTCCTACTGGGCATGATCCTTTGGTTTGAGGGCAGTCGCACCTCAGAGGAACCTTTCGAGGTGGATGGGAACGATGACCTCCTGTCGCGAGGTTACGAAGGAGTCGGTAGCGAGGAAGATCCTGTCGTCATTGAGAACATGGAAATCACTGCATCGTCCGACAATGGCATAGTAATCAAGAACACGAGCCTGCATCTCATAATACGCAACATCGAGGTCAAGAACGGATTCGAGCCATGCTGGTACTACTTCGATGGAGTGTGTCTTGACAATGTGACCAACTGCTCCATCATATCCTGCAAATTCTCTTCAGACTATCACGCGATAACCATGGAGCATTGCCGTGAAGTAACGATCTCATCAGTCACCGCAGAGGACTGCGGCATCAGGGTTTTCGCGTGCGAAGGGATCTCAATGGCAGACAGCCAGATAGTGGACCTCACGATCGATAGTTCGGCAGAAATCGCACTGCACGACAATGACTTCTCCGGAGGAATCATCCTGTACGGTGATTCTCCTGTGCACTTCGACTCCCACGAGATTCCTGACACGAACCTCGTCAATTCCAGGCCTATTCTCTACTATGCGGGAGCGAACGGACTTGTCCTGGAAGGCGTGGATGGAGGGCAGGTGATTGTGGCAAACTGCACTGACCTCGAGATGTCCGGACTTGCCTTCGAGGGATCGGTAGCCGCTATTCAACTCGCGTTCGTTGACCGCGCAGAGGTGTCGGAATCCACCTTCAGCGGTTGCACAGAGGGTGTGCGGTTGACTCTGGCCAGCAACATCTCGATTCACGATTGTGCCTTCGAGTCTTGTGAATATGGCAGTATCATTGCAGAAGAATCCGGGAACATCCAGATACTATCCAACACGGTGTACAAGGGAACTCCAGGCATCAGGATCGCCTATAGTCGCGGTGTGGACGTCGTGGCGAACCGATTCTCATCCTGCACGGGCGACAGTCTCCAGGTCTACGAATCCTCGTCAATCACGGTCAGCGGCAACACGTACGTGCAGTTCGAGGCGGAGGTCGGCTCCCCCTTCTGTCATGTCTACTTCTCGAATGTCAGAGATAGCGTCATAGAGGACAATGCTCTCGACAATGAGGGGCAGACAACAGGCAACTACTACGCGGTGTTTCTGTTCTACTGTCAACGGATTCTCGTCGAAGGGAATTCGATATCGGACCATTGTGGTGGTTCGCCCTCAGTGGGAATCTCGCTTGGAGAGTCAACCGATGTTACGCTGATGGACAACGTGATCGAAGGTTTCGACGTGGACGTCTCCCCCGGGATGGGATACTAGACAGCCTCTGTCCGGGAAATCCCTTCAATCTCCGTGCAGGACCAGAGCTACGCCGATGACAGACGCGAGCAACTCCAGGCATTTTATAGTCTCGGTGTCCGGGAATCTGCCGTTCTTCATTCCTGAGATCTCTATCCAGCCGAGGAGGTCCTCTCCAGAGCCGAAGATGCAGATGTCCAGGTAATCCCCCTCGATCGTGTCCTCGAGCGACTTGCGCTTCGACTGGAGCATCACATCGCGCTCGTATGTAGCCTCCTCGCCGGTCGCGTATGGGTTGTCTTCGGCAAGGAGCAGGAGCGTGTACTTGCTGATGGCCGTGAACTTGTATATCTCCTGGCTGAAGAAATCCTCCCGTTTGTAGGAAAGGTCCCTGTGGGCAGCCCATTCCGACTCGGACAGGCCCGCCATGACCTCGTACCTGTAGAGGCCGTCCTTTGGGCTCCGGAGGCCGATCGTGACCTCCTTGACTCCCATCCTGGAGTCGATCGTGTCCGCGGCCTCCTGAAGGAAGGCGTGCATGTCGACGCTTGGCGCCGCCAGCTTGCTGATGAGTGCGTGGACGCAGTCGAGCCTCTCGCTGGAGGGATTGCTGCACGCGTACTGGTAATCCAGCCATATGCGCTTCTTGATCAGCTCTGGCTTGACCGCCGTCTCAGATACCATGGGGGGACTCTCAGGAAACCTCACACGGAGGGGCTCGAGGTTGCCGAGAGAGTATCGTGGTTCCGTGTATATTGCCTTTCAGTAAAAGCCCGGCACATGCTCTGATGAGTTGATGCTCACAAGGTCAACAGACATATCGAAGAAATGGCCGCCCTACTTCTCATCCTCTCTGACGTCCCTGCCTACGCTCCAGGCCTTGGCGAACCGCTCGCCAAGCTTCCAATAGCTCCTGTCGTGCATGATGAACAGGATCGGCCGGAGCTTCTCGAAATCAACGCCGTAGTCCGAAAGGATGTCGTCGTTGCAGTATGTGGCCACGATCTTGCCTATGAATATGTCGTGGTTCGGCATGTCGACTGTCGTGACAAGCTCGCACTCCATGTTCACCGGGCATTCCTCTATCATCGGCGCCTTCTTCGTCTTCCCATAGAACGTCTTGAACAAGTTGGACTTGTCCACGTTCTTCCCCGAAACGATGCCGCAGTAATCAGTCTCCTTGACCAGGTCCTCCGACGGGATGTTCACGCTGAAGGCCTTGTTCTCCTTAATCCCGGCGTTCGTGTAGTGTGTCTTGTAGATCCCCAAGGATATCGAGCCGGGGTCCGCAACGCCCACGTGTGCGATGGTGACGTAATTAGGCTTGCCGTTCACGAGCGCCCCCACCAAGGTAGTCGGGAGTGGGTAGAGGCAGTTCTTCATACCGATATCTGTCTTCATGGAGGTGCCCGCCTGCCCACTAGAAGCCTGTACATCAAGATGAACCTTCCCCAGACGGACAACTCTGGATGCAGCACTGCCAGCAACGCGCGCCACACCCCGCTGTCGGTCTGCGGCAGCCTGGATCCCGGGCATACCAGGGGAAGCTTAATCTCGCGCCAGGGCTTTCACCCTGGCCAGGGACTGGTGGCGGAATTGAAGCCGATTCTGGTGTACCTATTACGAAGGACTCTTGTCTTGCTGGTGTCATTGTTGCTCTTCGCGAGCTTGCTCTTCGTCTTCTTCTGGATCCCGGACGACGGGCAGATGCTCGTTCCGAGGTCTTCCTCCCCCGATAGACAGGATGAGATCGTTGATGACTTGAAGCTCGACGAATCGCTCCCTGTTCAGTACGCGAATGCACTGTACAAGTTGTTCACTCTGAAATTCTTCATGAGTCAGAGCTACAGGCCGTCCATGAATGTCAGCGTCTTCATTTGGGATACTATCGGATTCACTCTCCTGATATTCCTTTCCTCGGCTATCGTATCTGTTTTGCTAGGAACGGGCCTGTCGATTGCGACCAACGCATCGAGGTCACGATATCCGACATTGGCGATCAAGGGCCTCTGCCTGTTGTCCTTGTGCACTCCACTGGCACTCATTGCCTTGTATGTGGATTACAGCGCTGGCCAATACATACCATATGACCCCAGTGATTCTGAGGCGTGGCGGCTGTCACGGGCCGTCTACTCGATTCCGGCCGTCGTGTTCTCCACGTTCGGTCTGTACGCGCTTGGGAGCATGGTGTCATACACAAGGCAACAGCCTGACAGCCCAGGAGGCAGGAGCCGGCCTGCTCACATTCCCTTCGATGCCACTAGCATGGGTCTCCTCCTCGCATGGTCCATGGCGTGTGTGCTTCTGATCGAGCCTGTTGTTAGGGTCTATGGCACCGGGTTCCTCCTGTTTGAGGGCTTCTGGTTGCACGACTACCAGTTAATCATTTCTTGTTCATATCTAATATTCTTTATAGTGGCAGTATCCCTTTTCTTGATGGACACATCCTATGCGCTCTGGGCTAATCGTAAGGCCGTGCGCTCGGCTCAAGCGAGCGCCACATCCCCGCCGAGCGTATCTCCCGAAGGCAACGTGCCCGTGTTGGCTCCTGCAGTGACGTCCGCGTACAGCCTGGGAGCCAGAATGGATGGCCTGCTGAAAGAATACATGAAGCACCGAGCAGGCGTGATCGCAATTGGCTTCATCGTCGTTCTGCTGGTACTGACGGTCCTGGCTCCCGTGCTCTCGACGGTGCCTGGATCCCCGCTGTCTGCGGACAGCCTCGAGCCGACTAGGCCTCCCGATAACTGGATTAACCCGTTGCCTCCGGATATCGATGGTTCTCCTTACACTGGCTTGCGGCATCCGCTCGGAACCGACGCCAGAGGAGCTGACGTCTATAGCTTACTCCTGTACGGCGCACGGATTCCTGTTGTCATTGTCATCGGTGCTGCTATCCTATCCTTGCTCCTCGGTTGCTCTGCTCTCGTCTGTGCGGCCTACACGCTCTCGAGATCGAATTGGCTGTCTAAAATCCTGAGGGGGACAGCAGAGGTGCTCTCTTCCACATTCATTGCGATTCCGCTCATGCTCTCTGTGGTGATGTTCTCCGGGTACGTTGTCTGGGGATACGACGCCATGGCCTTCTCAGAGTTCTTGTTCGTCATGTGGTTCTCTCTGTTTGCGTGGTCTCCCATCTGGAAGAGGGTCATGGCAAGTGCAACGGATGCTGCCGGGAGGCCCCTGCCAAACGCCGGGACAGAGGCATTCCGAGAGTCGCTGTGGAAGATGATCCGGAGCAGGATGTGGCTGGTGGTGCGGGTTTCGAAGTTGACGGTCGTGATAGCCCTCCTATCCCACATCATGGCGTACTTCTTCGGATGGGGATACCCGGGATGGAGGGAATACACTTGGGCATACCTGATGGATTCGGCCTGGCAATGGGGGGCGTTCGCATACGGTGCCTGGTGGGTCTATCTTCCTGTCTCTCTAGCGATCCTCGCCTTGGGCGTGTGCGCCTATGTCGCTCTCAGTACGCTGGAGAAGACAGTGAGACCTCGCGACTGATCCTGCGAATGCAGCGTGTTGCGCAGTCCTGCAGTCCCTGTCGGGTCGAACCACATCGGTCTAAGCTTGATATAATGTAACGCTGTTAATTGCTCGGTTCCAACTCTGGAAAGAGGGGAAGATGACATGGACAAGACAATCTCAGCAGACACAGTCAGAAGGGGATCGTTGAGATCTCAGAGTGAGTCTATGAAAGGCTGGAAGCATGCGAAGGTGGGCCTCGTGAGCCTGCTTATGGTCGCACTGCTGTTGCCGTTCGTGACTTCCATTCCCGCAGCCCCGCCCGCGATGAATCCGCCGGGCACGATAGACCCGCTGACTATACCGAAGTATGTGAATGAACTGACAGGATCGCCGCCTGTGTACAAGCCGTTCAACGTGACGGACGATGACGGGAACCTGCTTTGGCAGGAATTCACCGTATACATGGATGACGACATCGAGGGACAGCCCATCTACCAGCAGATACTGCCTTCGGGATTCCCGAAGACGCAGGTCTGGGGATACGGTGGGACGGTCTACTCCGCCGAGAGCGAGGACGGAGTCTACTCGATCAGTGCGCCCGGGGCTTCGTTCGAGGCTGTCAAGGGCGTCCCGATACATGTGAAGTGGGTCAACAACATCGATGGCAACCACATGTTCCCGGTCGACCCGACACTCCACTGGGCCAACCCTAACTACCCGCTGTTCCCTGACGCGCACGACCTGATGATGCACCCGGAGATGTACCCGGACTTCCCGACATACCCGCCGGGATTCACGACCGAGACAGGCTGGCCAGCGAGCGCCCAATGGCCGGTCCCGGCTGTGCCGCACCTTCACGGTTCTGAGGTCAGCTCATGGTACGACGGTGGCCCGGACGCGTGGTTCACCTACGATGGCAAGTTCGGTCCTTCGTACAGCTTTGACGGCGCTCCCGAGGACTTGATCCAGGGCGAGAACGCGGTGTTGTACAAGTACCCGAACGAGCAGCCAGCAACGACCCTGTGGTACCACGACCACGCACTCGGCATAACCAGGATCAACGTCATGTCAGGCCTCGCGGGGTTCTATCTGCTCAGGGATTCGGCGGACCCGATTGCCCCGCTGCTTCCCAACGGCACGCACGAGGTTCCCCTGGTCATCCAGGACAGGACCTTCAACTTGGACGGCTCTTTCTGGTTCGACACCGTCGGCCTGAACCCCGAACACCCCTACTGGACCCCCGAGTTCTTCGGGAACACAGTGATGGTGAACGGGCTGGTCTGGCCAAACATGAAGGTCGACCAGGGCCTGTACAGGTTCCGCATGCTCGACGGATCGAACGCAAGGTTCTACTCCCTGAGCTTCTCCAACGGGATGCCGTTCACGGTGATAGGCTCGGACGGAGGCTATCTCAGGGCCCCGGCACCGGTCACGAAGCTGACGATCGCACCGGGAGAGAGGTACGACATACTCGTGGACTTCCGCGGGATTCCTGCTGGCACGAAGGTGCTCTTGCTGAACTCTGCGAAAGCACCATTCCCGAACGGAGCGCCCGCGCTTGGGAACTCTGTAGGGCAGATAATGCAGTTCGAGGTCACAGGCACACAAGGCCCAGTGGCTGCCACGATTCCTGCTATTCTGAACCAAGACCTCGCGACCGCATTCCCGTCTCTTGACCCGATGACCGTGACGAACAGGAGGCAGCTCACATTGACCGAGGTCATGGGCCCGGGCGGACCCTTGGAGATACTCCTGGACGGCCTTAAGTGGAACTTCCCGGTGACGGAGAAGCCGACCCTCGGGACGACCGAGCAGTGGGTCATCGTCAATCCGACCGCGGACACGCACCCGATACACCTGCACCTCGTGCAGTTCCAGCTCGTGAGCAGGCAGAGGTTCGACGCGGCTCGATATCTGGCTGATTGGGAGGCATTGAACGCCCCGAAATCGATGCACGGAGACGGCATGGCGCCATACGACAGCCAGCCGGAGAACCTGGACCTTGCCAAATACCTGAAGAGCAACCCGAAGCCTGCCGCGAATGTCGAACAGGGCTGGAAGGATACGGTCCAGATGAATCCCGGAGAGGTGACCATCATAAGGGTCAGGTTCGCGCCGATCTCGTCTGCCGAAGTCACTGCCTATCCCTTCGATGCGACGGAGGGGCCGGGATACGTTTGGCACTGCCACATCATCGACCACGAGGACAACGAGATGATGAGGCCGTACAAGGTCGAGGCTGCCGTTCAGCTGGAACTGTGAGACAAAACCGCTTTCGCCCAAACCCTTTATCTTCTGCTTTTTCTTGGGATCTTCCGAAACAGATGAAATAGGTTTGAGCTCATGCCTTGGCCGATGAACATGCCCAAGGGAACATACCACCTTCGTCGAAAGGAGAAGGCGATAGACGACCTAGCAGAGATCCAGGAAATCCTTGCCAAGGAGATGTTCATGACAATCGCAATGTGCAGGGACAACGAGCCATACCTTGTGTCGCTCAACTACTCGTATGACAGCGCTGGGAATGTGCTCTACTTCCACTGTTCCCGAGAAGGCAAGAAGAACGATTTCCTTGCGGCAAACGACCACGTCTACGGTCAGATACTGGACGATCGGGGTTATGTGCAGGGAGAATGCGATTACGACTACCGAAGCGTCCATTTCCAGGGCAACGCGGAGGAAGTCAGTGACGCCGTTGAGAAGAAGCGCGCGCTCGAGATGATGATCGACAAGCTCGAGAGCGACTCCGGAAGACTGAGGGGCAGACTGCTCGACTCGGATTCGCTGAGCCAGGTCGGCGTCTTCAGGATAGACGTGAAGGAGTTCGTGGGGAAGAAGCGGGTCAAGTGAACGCCGCGCAGCTGTGGCCTTCCAACGGTGCAATCGTGTGTTGTGCTAGCAAGGTTCTCGCTCGTGTGCTGTAATCCCGAACGCTTAATGTACGGACCTGTTCATTCACTGACTGGATGTTCCCCCAGAGAGTCGCCTCGCTGAAGGTATCAGGCATTCGAAAGCTGTTCGAGGCTGCGCCTCCAGGGTCGATCAACCTCGGCCTCGGCGAGCCCGACATGCAGCCTCCGCGAGAGATGATCGAGGCGCTCAAGGACGCTCTCGACAGAGGCTACAACAAGTACGGCCCGAGCTCAGGCATAAAGGAGCTTCGGGCTGCGATAGCCGAGGACCTGAGGAGATACCGGAAGGATGTGTCCTTCGAGAATATCATAATAACCGTGGGGGCGACCGAAGGGATGATGATCGCCACCGAAACGATAGTGGACGAAGGCGACGAGGTCCTGGTCCCGAACCCCGGGTTCATTCTGTACGGTCCCGACGTGAAGCTTGCAGGAGGGAAGCCGATCGATTATTCCCTCAGGCTGGAGAACAACTACCTTCCGGACATCGAGGAGATGAAGTCGGCAATAACATCACACACGGTTGCGATCGTCGTGAACAGCCCTTCGAACCCCACGGGGACCGTGTTCCCGAAGGAGACCGTGAAGGCGATATGCGACATTGCGAAGGAACACGACCTCTACATCCTCTCGGACGAGGTGTATCACAACTTCGTGTACGATGGCGAGCACTGGTCCTTCGCGAGGTTCCACGACGACACGATCGTGGTGAACTCGTTCTCGAAATCGATGGCCGTCACGGGCTGGAGGATCGGATACGTCGCCACATCGAAGGAGATAGTCCAGCAGCTCTCGAAGGTCCAATACTACACGCTCGCATGTCCTCCGACCGCCACGCAGTATGCCATACTCGAGGGACTGAAGACTAAGGACAAGTTCCAGCATGAGATGATCGAGGAGTTCAGGGACAGGCGCGAGATTGCCATGAGGAAGATATCCGAGATTCCGAGCTTCACGACGCCCCCCGTGAGCGGCGCGTTCTACCTGTTCCCGAGGTACTCCCAGAAGCTATCGTCCGAGGAATTCGCGATGAAGATACTGAGAAAAGGCGTGATATGCGCGCCCGGATCGTCCTTCGGGTCGCGGGGCGAGGGTCACCTTCGGTTCTCCTACGCGAACACCCGCGAGAACATCACGAAGGCCTTTGACATCGTGAAGGACGTCGCGGCGAAACTGTAGCCTCTGGACCATCAGGTTCATATCAATATCAATGGCTATAGGTAGCATGCCCGAGAACGGGGCTCGGGAAGCGGGAAAGAGCCGCAAGTTGATGAGTCCTAAGGGTGCCCTTTCCATCGCGAACAGCGTGTTGGGCGGGGTGCTCGGCACCTTCGCCCTGATTTTCGTCGCCCAGAACATGGGCCCGGAGGTCCTCGGAGTACTCGCATTCGCCCTCGCCTCGGTCGGGATTCTGAGCTTCCTGTCTGATTTCGGGGCGGGAAGCGTCCACGTTCGCGAGATCAGGAAGGGCGCAGACGTCGGCAAGTGCGTCGGGGCGTACGCAATCATACGCTTGACGCTTCTCGTGATCTTCGCTGTGATATCGATTGTCCTCATCGAGCTCTGGAAGCGTGGGTACGTGGGAGACAATGGATACGGCAACGAGGTCTTGGCGGACTCGCTGTATGTGTTCCTGATCTACTACGTTCTCCTGGGTATCACTCAGATCGGCACCCACACATTCGACGCCCTCGACCAGAGCGCCAAAGTGTACGTGCCGCAGCTGCTCGAGGTGACAATCCGATTCTCTCTCATGATCTACATCTCACTGAGCACGCTCGGGGGCACCCCTGAGGCGCCTGCCCTTCTCGCCTCCGCATACGGAATAGGGATTGTGTGCTCGGCCCTGCTGGTCTCCTATCTCGTGAGGAACCTGCCTATGGCGATGCCGGACCGCAAGATACTAGTCACCTACATCAGGTCCTTCGCGCCCGTCTTCCTCGTCACCATGATACTGGTCTTCGACCTCTACCTGGACAAGGTCGTGGTCGGCTCTTTCTGGGGCTTCGAAGAACTCGGCCTATACTTCGGCGCGCAGAAGATGGCCATTTTCGTCAGCATCTTCTCCATGTCCGTTGCGACCATGATACTTCCCTCCTTGACCGCATACCATTACAGGAGAGACTTGTCCGCCAGCTGGCATGTGGTCAGCCAGGCCGAGAGATACGTGTCCTTGATCGTTGTCCCCATCGCGGCCTTCTACATCTTCTACAGCAGGGACATCCTGCGCGAGCTGTTTGGCGAGCTGTTCGTCCCCGCGGTGGACACAATGAACGTGCTTGTCCTGGCGAGCGCGCTCCTTGCACTCGTGCTGCCCCTTAGGTCGGTCATAGCATCGGTCGGACGGCCGTCGATCCTGTTCTGGATCGGCGCAGGAGGCATCGCGCTTGAGCTCCTCCTCATGGTTGTCTTCGTGCCTGAGTCTTTCCTGGGAATCGACATGTTCGGTCTGAAGGGCTTCGGGGCGGCGATGGCAATCCTTGTTGGGTCGATGTTCTATTTCGGCGCATTCAGGATCATGGTCTGGAGGACGAGCAGGATCCTCCCAACCACTGGGATCTTCAAGCACCTTCTGTGCGCCGCGATGATGCTCTTCACCCTGTACATCGTGGACCTTCTGTTGCCAAGGGTCGACTTGATAGCGCTGGTCTTGCAGGCGATCGTCGGGCTGGTGTCGTACGCAACCGCCGCCTACCTCATGGGCGAGCTCAAGAGGTCCGACTACAGGAAGTTCCGCGAGATGCTCAACCCCTCGGAGACCCTAGGGTATGTGGTTCATGAGCTGCTGGGAAAGAGGTCCCAATGACCCTGGCGATTCGTTTATAGTGGGAGAGAAGGATTAGGCGTCGGGTCACATGCCTGGCGATGTTCTGGTCCTGAACGCATCCGAGCTGGTCACTCTGAGGGGTCCGAAGAGGTCGCGGATTCGTGCCGAGATGTCCGAGCTCTCGATCATCAGGGATGGCGGGCTCGCCGTATCCGATGGCGTCATAATCGATGTCGGGAAGTCGGGTTCGATCCTGAAGGACCATGATGCAAAAGGCGTCGAGAAGGTCGACGCGTCCGGGAAGCTCGTGATGCCAGGGTTCGTGGACCCGCACACTCACCTCGTATTTGCCGGCTCCAGGGAGTCCGAGCTCGACCTGAAGATCAAGGGCGAGAGCTACATGGATATCCTGCGCGGAGGAGGTGGCATCCACAGGACTGTCCGGGAGACTCGCGCTGCGTCATCACGAGAGCTGTTCGGTCAATCATCTGTCCGCCTGCGCTCGATGATGGCTCACGGGACTACTACTGTCGAGTCGAAGTCCGGATACGGCCTTGACAGGGATACCGAGCTCAGGATGCTCGAGACTTCGATGAAGCTTGGGAGAGACCTTCCAGCGACCGTTGTCCCGACATTCCTGGGAGCTCACGTGGTGGCTCCCGAGTACGAAGGCCGGACAGACGAGTACGTCAAGTTCCTCGTCGACAAGGTGCTCCCCGAGGTGGCCCGTCGGAAACTCGCGTTGTTCTGTGATGTCTTCTGCGAGAAAGGCGTGTTCAGCGTCGACCAATCCCGCAGAGTTCTCGTCGCCGCGAAGGAGTTCGGGCTGGGTCTGAAGGTCCACGCAGACGAGATACGCCCGTCGGGGGGTGCGGAGCTCGCGGCCGAGGTCGGGGCCATCTCTGCCGATCACCTGGCAAAGCCGTCGGATGACGGCATAATGGCGATGGCAAGGAAAGACGTCATCGGAGTGCTTCTCCCAGGAACCCCCTTCTCATCGATGTCGAAGGACTATGCAGACGGTCGGAGGCTCATAGACCTCGGGCTGCCCATCGCCCTCGGGACGGACCTGAACCCTAACTGCTGGAACGAGTCGATGCAGTTCACCATGAGCCTGGCCTGCCACAAGATGCGGCTGACGCCTGCGGAGGCCCTCACTGCTGCGACGATCAACGCGGCCGCAGCAATTGGTCTTGACAAGAAGGTCGGGTCGCTCGAACGGGGCAAGAGGGCCGATGTCCTAGTCATGGACGTCAACAGCGTCTCCCAGATACCATACCGGTTCGGCACGAACCTGTGCTCGGTTGTGATGAAAGACGGGAAAGTGGTTTGGCGGAAGCACATGCACGGATCTAGATTGCGGGCATCACCGACGCGTGCATCCCGGCGCGGAGAATAGAGTGCCTCACCGAGATGTCCCCGACGAGTTCAAGCAGGGCGGAGGTCACCAGGAACGCGGCCGCCACGGTCTCTTGCGCGGACGTGCTCTCGACAAGTGCCAGGATGAGCGGAACGAACAGGCCCGCGATGATTGCGATGCCCACGAAGAACACGGCAACCCTGGTCCTCACCAGCTTCTTCAGGGACTCGCGTGCTGTCGTGTTCGAGCTCGCGAGGTTCACGACGTACAGCACCACGAGGGACGTCATCGACGACAGCAGTATGAGGTCCATCGTGACGAGCTGCGCCTCATCAATCCCCGAGCCCTCTATCGCGAGGGTCGAAAGCGCCGTCATCGCGACTCCGCCCGCGAGTGCGTAGACGAAGAACAGGATCGGGAGCAGTGCGGTGTGCCACGATGTGATGGACCTGCACGATGCCATCGCGAAGCCATCATACACCATGAGCAGGAAAGCGGCGCCTATCGCCAGTGCCAGGATCGCCTCGCCCAGGGTGTTCTCCGTCGACCATGGAAGCCAGTCGAAGCCGTACTCGGGCGCGAGGTACATCGCCCCGAACACCGCGAACAGTATCATGAATATCAGGCCCCGGCTGATCCAGGAGGTCCTTGGCTTCAGGAACATCCGGTAGAACCTCCAGGGCCTTCCCAGGTAAACGACGTGCGCAAGCGTCTTGCCCACTACGACGAACAGAATGCCTATCACGGCGCTGTCGAAGAACTCGAAGAACCAGGTCGACACGACGAACTGCCCGGCCCCGATGCCCCCGAAGAAGAGTGCTAGCAGAAGCGCCCCGTCCCGCCACTTCCTGCGGCCTCCGAAGCCCCATTCCATCTGAGTCCTTGCGCCCGCAGAGAAATCCTCCGACTTCATGACACCCATCATCATCACCTCGGCGGCAGATAGTAAACGCACGGTTTCGTCTCGAACTCGGGGTGCAGCTGGAACCCGCGCTTCTTCTTGATGAGCTGCGAGACCTCGGACTCGGGATCGTCCAGGTCGCCGAATGTCCTGGCCTCTGCAGGGCATGCGTCCACGCATGCGGGCTGCTTGCCCTTTCCGACACGCTCCTCGCAGAAGTCGCACTTCGTAGCGACGCCTCTGTCGCACTCCTCGCTCCACCTCTTCTTGGATAGAGCCATGTACGCCGACGAAGGCTCGGTCGTTCCCGTGAAGTAGTCCGTCCACTTCTCGACGAAGTGCCTCGCGCCGTAAGGGCACGCGACTATGCAGTACCTGCAGCCGACGCACTCCTTCGCAGTGACCTTGACCCTGCCGTCCTTCTCCTGCTTCTTGGTGGCGCCCGTCGGGCAGACCTCCTCGCATGCGGGCTCCTCGCAGTGCATGCACAGGATCGGCAGCGGCTGCCTGATCACGACAGGGTATCGGCCGCTCTCCGTGCGTATGACCTTGGCCCAGAAGACTCCCGGAGGCGTGTGGTGCTCAGCCTTGCATGCCGCCACGCAGGCGTAGCACGCGGTGCATCTCTTCAGGTCTATCACCATTCCCATTCTCACCATGCACCATCACCTCCTACTTGTACAGCTTCACCCTCGTGCAGATGTCCTGGCCCAAGGACAGCGGGCACGTGTGCTCCTTGTCCACCTCTATGAGCTCGTTGAAGAAGACACCCTTGCCCTTCGCGATAGGCTGCCCTTTCGCCCAGTGGCCAGCGCAGGCCGCGATGGCCACGTGGTCCGGGCGGATGCCCTCAGTGAGGTACAGGCGGCCCCGGGTCTTGTGCCCCTTGTGGTTCTCCAGCCACACGAGATCGCCGCTCTTGACGTTCTTCCTCTTTGCCGTCTCAGGATTCAATTGGATCGTGTAAGTGTAGGGGTCGTTCTCGGAGATCTCGCCGAGCCACGGGTTCTGCATCGTCATCGAGTAAGTGTGCAGCGCGGACCTCCAGTAGAAGGCCTGCAAGTCGAACTCCGGCTCCTTGACCATGTGCGCGCGACACGGCCTCCAGTCCGGGAGCGCGTTGTGCGCGCTCCAGTCCACCAGGTCAGGGACGCCGTACTTCTCGGCCACGGCCCTGCTCTTCTTGCCAGCGCGAATGATCCATTCGAGGTAGACCGGTATGCGCACGTCGTGGAACGCCCTCCAGTACACCTCCTCGACGCGCTTCGGCCACTTGATGTACCCGTGCTCCTTGAAGTATGCCAACCCCTTGTCCTTGCCGAACCTGTCCTTGAGTATGTTGTCCATTATCTTCTCGAAGCTGAGCTTCTCCTCGGGGTTGATCTCGTTCTCCTTCGAGAGCGGTCCTCCATAGGCCCTGTCGATCCACTCGTTCGAAGCCTTGATGTACTTCTCGCGCAGGCCCAGCCGCTCGGAAACCTCGAGGATAACGTCGACCATGGGCCTTCGCTCGTACATCGGGGCCACTGCGGGCTGCCGGATGGCCCAGACCCATTCGCCGAGTCCAGTTGCGTGGCATGATACGCCCACGGTCGGGAAGGTGGTCGACACCGCTAGCCTCTCGAGGTAGCATGTGTCGGGCAGGAGCAGGTCCGCGGCCGCCTCTTCGAACTCGGTCGAGTAGACGTTGAAGGATATGATGAACCGGAACTTCTTCAGGAAGTTGTCGAAGACCGAGGTCGGGTTCCCAACGGACATCAGCTGGTTCGTGGCGAAGCTCACCATGACATCGGGCCTGTACGGTATCTTGAACTTGGACCAGATCTCCTCGTTGTTGTCCCAGAGCATGATGGTGGTGTATGTCGGGATGTAGAACATGTCCTGCAGGTCGAGCCGCTCCGGCGGGTCCTTCGGCTCCGGGGGCGGGTACGGGAGGTGCGAGTAAGGCCAGTTCTTTGCGACCATGAGCCCGTCCTTGTCCTGGACGACCGTGTACTGGAGCCTGCCCGTCTCAGGATAGCCCATGCACACTGGCGGCCCGAAGGCAAGCGCTCCCCCGGGCATGTCAGCCGAACCGACTATGTGGTTCATAAGGTCGAGGGAGACGCAGTCCCAGGCCTGGTTGTAATGGCCCTGCGCGCCCCTGAAGTAGATTGACGCAGCGGGCCTGAGGGGCAGATCATTCCCTTCGACTTTGATCGTGCTGCCGATCCTCGCCTCTTCCCCGAACTCCTTCGCGACGCGTCTTATGGTCGACGCGGGAACCCCCGCGACCTCTGAAGCGTACTGCGGAGTGTATTTCTTGAGATGATCCTTGAGAACCTGGAAGGACGGGGTGCACCTTACGCCGTTCGCCTCGAACTTGCCGGTCAGCGCGAAGTCCTTCACGTTCTTGCCGTTGAACGGCAGCGCCTTGTTGGCTACAGGGTCCCAGATGAGCGGCACGCCCGTCTTCGAGTCCCGGACGTAGAGGCCATCGGGCCCGACCAGATACGGCCCGTTGCTCTTCCACTTCAGGTACCAGGGATCGAAGTGCCCGTACTCGTTCACCAGGAGGTTAGACATCGACAGGGCGACTGCGGCGTCGGTGCCTGCCTTGATGGGTATCCATTCCTCGGCAGCAGTTGCCTGCGTGCTCAGGAACGGGTCGAATACGACCAGCCTCATGCCTCGCGCCCTTGCATCGGCGGCCTGCTTCATCGCTACGAGGGCCGCGTGGCCTGCTCCGTGGCCTTTGGAGCAGCCCCAGTAGACCGCATAGTTGCAGTACTTGTAGTCCGGTATCAGGGACCAGGAGGCGTGGTAGATGCCCGCGACCATGTGTGCCCCGTTGCCGCAGTGGAGCCCTCCCCCACCGGTGTAATAGTTCGGCGTGCCGAACGCGCGCCTGAAGTTCAGGATGTTGAACGCCCTCTCGGCGGGGAATGTCGGGCTTCCGACCGTGTACAGCCCCCGGGGGTCGCGCTTCATGCATTCCCTGAGCTTCTCGGTCATGATGTCCAAGGCTTCGTCCCAGCTGATGCGCTTCCACATGGGATCGACGCCTATGCCCTTCTCGGGGTTCGTCCTGAGGAGAGGGTAGTTGACCCGGTTGGGGTCGTACAGGAGCATTATCCCAGCGATGCCCTTTGCGCAGATGTTCCCATATCCCTGAGGTGAGTCAGCGACACCTTCTATCTGCACTACAACGCCGTCCTCGACCTGGGCGTCGACGGTACAAGTGCCATAGCACATCCCGCAGCTCGTGGTTACCATGCATTGCCCCCTCGAAGTCGGACTCCAAATGACCTCTTTATAGATAACATTGGCGCACACACGCCCTGGTGCTGGCGCAATCCTATCGGATGCGGAATTGCGCACTCGCAATGGACAACGTTTGCGTTTCGTCGGCTAGCTGATTTTCCCGGGCCGGATTTGCCACACGTAAGAGAAGCCTATGCCAGATCCTCGATGCCGAGCTTCCTCATCGCATGCCTGGTGGGCACGCCCTCCTTCGTCCAGCCCCACAGGCGATAGTAGGCCTCGAGCTCAGCGTCGAAGTCCTTCCTGTTGACGACCGCTCCCTTGGACGGCCCTTCAGGGATGGGCAGCTTGAAGAAGCGCTCAGGGAGAGTGTCGTCCTTCTTCGAGAGCCCCTCGCGCAAATTGAACAGCCGTTCCAGAGTCCACCCTCTGGCTCCGATCCTCCTGAGTTCGTCCACCGAGTACCTCCGCCCGCTGGCCGCGTTCACCAGCACTCGCATGCTCTCCCAGGAATATCCGAAGACGCTCCTCGCTCCGAACTTGCATAGGATCATGCAGTCGAACAGTGTCGAGAGTTCCTGATGCTCCTTGACCGGTCCCGCCTTTCCTTTCACGGTGAACCTGTCCATCGTGCCCTGGAAGAGCTCGGGGACGTACATCGTCGCCCTGAGGTGGCAAGCCCCTCGCGTGGAGGTGGCGTATGCAAGGGACATGCCCTGGATACCGCGGGCGTCGTATCCCGGGAACTCCATGCCTTTGACATTCATCGCGTACTTCTCAGCCTCGTGTCCGATCTTGGCAGAGAGCCTCTTCGAGCCCTCGCCCAGCGCCTTCCCGAAGCCATCTCCCCTGCCAATCATCTCGACCAGTCTCACGATCGTCCTGTGGTCTCCCCACTCGAGCCTGATGCCGTCTGTCTTCTTCTCCGTGAGGATGCCCTTCTCGAAGAGCTCGAACGTGCACGCGATCGTGTCCGCGCACGAGATGGTGTCCATGCCGTACCTGTTGCAGAGCTGGTTCGCCGCGATGATCGACTCCAGATTGGAGTTGCCCAAGTTCGGGCCGAACATGGCGATGGTCTCGTACTCGGGCCCTTCGGTGCTCGCGGAGTATTCCTTTGTCGCGACCGATTCCTTGCCGCAGTGAAGCGGACATCGGAAGCAGGCGGTGCTCTTGTTCACGTGCTTGATCAGCTCGTCCCCGCTGATCTTCTCGAACTCGGGGAAGTACGCCGATTGGAAATTCCTGGTCGGGATGGTCCCGGTCTTTCCAGTGATCCCGACGACCAGCGAAGTCCCGTATTTGGAAAACGCCTCCGACTTGCCAGAGGCCGCCCGCTTCGCCTCCGCGAAGGCTTTCCTGAGCGTCTTGGGGTCCGCTTGTGGAATGTCCTTCTCGCCGCGCACCATGACTGCCTTGAGGTTCTTGGAGCCCATGACGGCGCCTGCGCCCCCGCGGCCAATGGCCCTGTTCAGGTCGTTCATGATGGAAGCGTACCTCACGAGGTTCTCGCCCGCAGGGCCGATGACGGCAGCCTTTGCACCTCGATGCTTCCTCTCGAGGGATTTCGTTGTCTGGAACACGTCAGAACCCCAGAGGTCGCCCGCATCGAGCAGCTCGGCGGATTCCTCGGTGACCAGCAGGTAAGAGGGTTTCCTCGCCTTTCCCTTGATGATGAGGCCATCAAACCCCGTCATGCGCAGCATCGGTCCCCACGAGCCACCGGCATGGGCGGAAAGGATGGCTCCCGTGAGAGGAGACTTGGTCGTGAGGTTGTAGAACGCAGTGAACGGCCCCAAGGTCCCGGTGTACGGCCCCGTCATGAAGATGAGGCGATTGTCCGGAGAGTAAGCGTCGATGCCGGGGCGATTCTCCGCGTACAACAACCTGGCCGCGAGGCCTCTCCCTCCCAGGAACCTGACCTCATCGGCTTCCGCCACGTTCTCGCTCGATGATCTTCCGGTAGAGAGGTCGATTCTGAGCAGTTTCATCCGTCGTTCTCCAGGCTTCTTCTGCATGATGAATTCCCGCTCCGGTAAAAACATTTGCCCCGACGCCCCTGGATGTCGGGGCATGGGCACCTGCTGGCCAGGGTCCGGGTTATGTATATATGATTCTAGTCTTATGCTCGCGGAAGGCAGGGGCTCTCCAAGCGGGGAAGCGCCAAATCGGGGAAGGGTGAAAGTCTGGTATCTGTCTGCATGCTCACTGAGCTGGAGAAGTACCGCCGTATCATCCCGTACAAGAACCCGGGCGGGATGGGCACCAACGTCCCCATGGTGGCGAGGGAGCTCGAGAAGATCGGCTGCAAGGTGCTCATGAACCAGCCCAAAGAAGATTACGACATCCTTCACATACACAGCCCTCTGCCGGACTCTTTCCTCTGGGCCCTTCGGAGAAGGCGCCGTGGTAAGCCGACCATCGTTCACGGCAGGCATCTCCCGGAGCTCGTGAAGGGCGGCTTCGTTGGTGGGTCGCTGATGTACCCGTTCGTCAAGTGGTATTCCGTGCAGTTCTACAACCTCGGCACCGTCGTCGTCGGTGCCACGCCTTATGTGGCCAAGACGCTCGAGAAGGAGGGTGTCCGAGGGCCGTTCCGTGTGATACCGAACGGCATCAACCAGGAGGTTTTCGCAAAGGACCCGCAGGCGGGTGCGAGGTTCAGGGAGCGGCTGGGGCTCTCGAGGAACGACAAGCTCGTGCTCAGCGTCGGCCTGCGGATCCCCAGGAAAGGAGTGGACACCTTCGTCAACATGTCGAACTTGCTCGCCGACAGGGAGGACGTCAAGTTCGTCTGGGTGGGGGAGTCGGAATCGCTGCTCGAGGACGCGCTGGACTCGACCGCGAAGGGCAGGGTCATGTTCCCTGGGCACGTGCCGTTCGAGGAGATAGTCGGGGTATACTCCGCGGCTGACGTTTTCGTGTTTCCTACGAGGGCCGAGAGCTACGGGAACGTGATGCTCGAGGCTGCGAGCACGGGCCTGCCAATCATCGTGAGAGACATCCCCGTCTACGAGGAATGGGTCCGGGACGGGACGCATTGCCTGAAGGCCAGGACCGACGAGGAGTTCGCAGCCAAGCTAAGGAGCCTCCTGGATGACGGACCTCTGAGGGCCAGGATGGCAGCTGGAGCGAAGCAGCTGGCGGCCAAACACGATATCAAGAAGACGGCGGAGATGCTCAAGGACCTGTACGAGACGCTTGCCGCGGGAGGGAAGCTAGCTTGATCGCCGAGGATATCGTGGACGCCTTCTCATCATTCGGTGACCTTGGGCTTCTCGTCGCTTTGACGCTCATCATCTGGATCGATGGGACGGCCTTTCCGACACTGCCCGAGGTGTGGCTTGTGTTCATGTACGGTGTCGACCCCGGGTCCTTCGCGTGGGGCGTCACGCTCGTACTCGTGGCGAGCGCCGCAAGCCTCCTGGGCAACTTCACGCTCTACTATCTCGTCAAGAAGGCCAGGCTGCCAAGCTGGATCCAGAAGCGCATGAAGCAGTACACGGACTTCCTCATCGTGAAGGACGAGCGACTCCTGCTGCTCAACAGGTTAGCGCCCATGGTGCCTTACACTGGCGCCTTCATAGCCGTCTGCGGCTGGAACCTGAGGAAATCGGCTCTGTTCATATTCGTCAGCGCGATCGCGAAGTTCTCGGTCATCGTCCTCATATCGTGGGTGAGCTACGACCAGCTCAGAGAGGACATCGCCCCGACGGTCGCTCTGGTGTCCGTCGCCATTGTTCTCGTTGTCAGCTTCGTGGCCTCCGTGGTCTACAAGAGGAGGGCTATGCCGAAGGAGGGACAGGCACGATCTCAGTGATAGTCCCGACTTACAACGAGCGCGACAACCTGGGAGAGCTCGTCCAGCGGGTCAGCCGCGCCTGCGCGGGACCCAACATCGATGTGGAGATCGTTGTAGTCGACGACAACAGCCCGGACGGGACCGGGGCCTATGCCGAGGAGCTGGGGAAGACGAGCAAGGTCAAGGTGGTCCACAGGGAGGGGAAGCTGGGCCTGTCCTCGGCCGTCATCGAAGGGTTCGGTGTTGCGGGAGGCTCCATCCTCGTGGTCATGGACGCTGACCTCAGCCATCCGCCAGAGAAGATACCCGAGATGGTGGCCCAGATCGAGTCGGGAAAGGCCAAGATGGTGATCGGCAGCCGATACGTCGAAGGCGGGGGAGTCGAGAACTGGCCTTTCCGCCGCCGCATCATCTCGAAGGGGGCAACGCTCCTCTCCAGAGGGCTGACGAAGGTCAAGGACCCCATGTCCGGCTTCTTCGCCCTCAGCAGGTCCGTCGTCGACGGTGTGAAGCTCGATCCTGTCGGATATAAGATCGGCCTGGAGATACTGGTGAAGGGCAACCACGACAAGCAGGTCGTCGAGGTCCCGATCACCTTCGCCGACAGGAAGGCAGGCGAGAGCAAGCTGGGCGGGGCCGAGATCCTGAGGTACATCGACCATGTGTCGATGCTTCACGAGCACAGGCACTTCTGGCTCGGCAAGTACCTGAAGTTCGCGTTCATCGGCGGCATCGGTGCGGTGATCAACCTCGCGGTGTTCTGGGTGGCTACCGAGCTGTTCTTCGTACACTACCTCTGGGCAGTGGTCATAGCATTCATCATAGCCGATACCAACAACTACATCTGGAACAGGCTCTGGACCTTCAAGTCCAAGGGGAAGATACGGTACCAGTATCTCCAGTTCCTGCTCGTCAGCGTCAATGGGCTCATGCTCAACCTCATCCTGATGACCAACTTCAAGGAGGAGGTGCTCCCCGGGCTGGGCTGGGAGGAGGACAAGGCCGGGCTGCTTTTGATGCTCATGCAGGCTCTGAGCATCCTGCTGGTCAGCGTCTTCAACTTCCTTGCCAACTCGCTCTGGACCTTCAGGGAGGACGTGCAGCGGAGATAGCATCGCGTCTGCTGGCCGCTCAATCCTTGACCATGAGGTGTACTGGCCCTATCCCTTCCTGGAAGAAGTCCAGGACGGACTTGTCGTCGATCTCCAGAAACGCGATCATGTCGTTCGGGTCAATCGGTGGCATCGGGGGATATGTGTTGAACCCTTCCGACGCCAGCCAGTCCGTTAGGCCGGGAATGTCATTCAGCATGTAGCAGACCACAACGACGGTGACGTTGTACTCCTCCACCGCCGCTTGGATGTCCTCCAGTGTGACGAGCGGGTGCGCGAGATAGGCGACATTGACCACGTCCGGGGGAACGCCCCTGTGCGCGATCGCCGGAATGAGCGGGTCCCCTGAGATCACCCAGTCCCCGGGCTCGGTGAGTTCCTCGACATAGCCACTGTAAACCCCCCATACCGTTCTTTCCTCTTGTTGAAGGACGAGACCGCAGGCGGAGATCCCGGCGGACACGACGATCCCGACCATGGAAACGGCCAAGAAGGTCTTGTAGCGAGGGTATCTCTTTCTAGTTACATCGTCAAATCCAACATTTTCCAGATGCCCTTTTTCCAATTCAAACGTTACTGAGATCGCGGTCCCTGCCAAGATCGAGAGCGAGGGGCTCAGGATCACGAGGTGGTGGAAGAAGACGAGGGGCTGGAATATCATGAATGCAAGTATCACGTAGGACACGCAAAGGAGCATCCTGGTCTCCCGCCCGATCCTCCACATCGCCCGCGTGTACACGAGCGGGATGACATAGGCCAGGTTCAGTCCGAGAAATGCGGGGATGGCCAGTTTCTGGAACGGGTCGAAGCTTCTCTCCGATTGGCTGAACACCATCCCCTCTATCATCTCTGACGGTCCCAGCGCGAGCATGAACGCGATCATTGGGATCGAAGCCATCACTCCGAGGAGGACGATGTCCACCGCTCGCGTCTTCCTGACGCGGCCATCCTTCCAGCCCTCGATAAGAAGAAAGACGGCCATTCCAACCAGCCCGAGCACGCCGAACAGCTTCGCGGTGGCCGAGAGGCCGACCAGCAGGCCAGAGGCTACAAGCGCCGCCCTGCTGGACCGCTGGATGTAAATCACGAAGAGAAGCAGAGAGCCCGCAAGGAAGTAGGCAGACATTCCATCTATCGAGAAGAGCCTGGACTCTCTCAGCAGCCCGAAGTCGACCGCAAGAAGGAGTCCCGTCAGAAGCATCGCGGGGCCGCCCCTGATGCGCCGGGAAGCTTCCATGCACGCGACTATCGCGACCAAGGACATCGCCGCGCTCAAGGTCCTCAGCGAAACGACGTCCCCGTTCGTGAAAGCTCCCAGGTAGAACCCGAGCGGCGCCTGGTCGCACGGTGTGTCGGTGAATACTCCGTAGCCCCTGCTGACGAGGAACGTCCGCTCGATCATTATTCCCTCGTCGATCCCGTTGTTCGAGAAGCTCATTTGGATGTTGTACAACCGGAGGGCGGCTGCGAGCGCGACGATGATGATCGCCGTCACGAGCACCTTCCGTCCATCCGCCAGGAAGTTGCTCATAAGCTTCAATCAGCCCCGACTCCTTCGGACTGATAGATGCTGGTGGGGTTTTGATACTAGCGCTGAGCCGGCGCCTGAATCAGAGGAAATCCTGGAACTCCTTGACCAGGTCAGGGTACTTCTTCTCGATCGCCTTGAGGATCGCGAAGGACGACATCTTCTCGACCCCGACCTCGTTCAGGGCGTCGATGATTCTGTTGAAGGTCTCGTCCTTGAGCGTCACCAGCTTCTCCTTGGCCATCCAGTTCCTGTACAGGTGGTTCTCCATCAGGTCCCGCCAGCCCTTCTCGTAGCGATGGAGCGACTTCTCGCTGAAGTCCTTCTCGTGGGTCGCCTTGGCGAGGACCTCGCCTGCGACCTTGCCCGCGCGGCAGCTGTTGTTGATCCCTCCGCCCGTTATGGGATCGATCTGCCTCGCCGCATCGCCGACCAGCAGCACCCCGTCCGCGACGGTCTTGTCGATCGGCGCGCATATGGAGACCGCGCCGCTCACGAGTTCGAGCGGCTTGCCCTTCCTCAGCCTCGCATCTCCCTGAATGAACTTGTCGAGGTACTTCTTGACATCGGCGGGGTCCTTGAGCTTGCTCAGCTGGATCCCGATGCCCACGTTGGCAGTGTCCTCGTTCTTCGGGAATATCCAGATGTATCCTCCCGGGGCCTTGCTCCCGAGCATGAACTCGCAGTAGTCCGGGTCATGGTTGATGTTGGTCAGCCGGTACTGGAAGCAGCTCGTCACATCCCTTGGGGTGAGGTTCGTATCAATGCCCGCCCATCTCCCGACCTGCGACTCGAACCCGTCCGCGCCAACGACGCACCCGGCCTTAATGTCCCTGGTCTCCCCGAAGGACCTCACCTTGACCCCGGTGACCTTCCGGTCTTTCTTGAGGAGGCCCACGGCCGAAGTCTTCAGGACGAGGTCCGCCCCGGCCTTCACCGCGTCGTGTGCCAAGAGCTTGTCGAAGAATACACGGTCGAGCACGAGCCCGACCTCGTTTCCTGCCATCTTCTCCGAGAGGACGAACGGCTTGCCATTGGGCGCCACGATCTTCGCCCCCTTGACCTGCCACGCCAAGCTCTTCGCGTCCAGCTTGATGCCGACCTGGTCGAGCCAGGCCCTGTTGATGCCCTCGCCGCAGCGCACGGGCGAGCCTATCTCCTGGCGCTTCTCTATCATGAGCACCCGCGCGCCGTTCTTCGCGGCGGACTTGGCCGTCATCGAGCCCGCGGGGCCAGCCCCTACCACGACGATGTCGTACTGCTCCATCTACTTCCCCCCGACGAGCGATATCGCGCCGACTGGACAGACCTTCATGCAGCGCTTGCACAGGTTGCAGTCGTCGTTTATCTCGACCAGAACCTCGTTGAGGTACATCGCGTTCACGGGACAGGAGCCCACGCAGGCCCCGCAATGCATGCACCTCGTGATGTCCACTTCGAGCTCTGCGAGTTCGTTCCTTCTCATGCTGATCCCTCAGGTGTACTCCTCGCCGTGGCGCTTCCGCCACTCCGAGAGGGGGATCGAGAACTCCTTCTCCACCTTCGTCCTGTAGACGGGCCCGGAGTTGTACGCGCAGAAGGGTATGATCTTGCCATCGGGTGTGGTGTAGTGTATCATGCACCTCTTCACGCGCTCGATGTCGTAGTTGTAGGAGTCCATGAAATGCATCGCGCCGACATACATCATCCGCCAGCTGAACCTCGCGAGCTCGGACTTCGTCTCCTCCGATATGATGCCCTTGAGCGACCTCAGGAACTCCACCGCGCTGATCCCGTCGGGAAGGTCGTCCTCCTTCAGGTACTTCTTCAGGATGCTGTAGGCCCTCACCTTGGAGAACAGCTTCACCTTCTTCCCCTCGGCGTCCTTCGCGAGCTCGTACAGCTCGTTGAACAGCGGCTCGACATCGACGAACCTGGTGACAGGTATGACGTTGTTCGCGTCCTTGACGAAGAGATATGTTGCTATCCCGCAATGGACGTGCGTCGTGAGCGTGACCTTCGGGTCACCGTAGAGCGCGGTCCAGAGTTCTGAGACGGCAGCGACTGCCGGCACCGGATACCAGTCGGTCATCTTGATCATCCCGCCGGACTGCTTCTCCATGTCTTTCGCGAGGTCGGGCAGCGTGTACCTCCCATTCGCGAGCTCCTCGCTGGAGATCCTGCCCGTGAACGCCACAGGCTGGAAGTTCACGCCGCGCACGACGTCCATGTTCTCGAGGGCGTACTTCAGGATAGGCCAGACCTGGTCGTCGTTGACGCCCTTGACTATCGTGGGCACGAAGACTATGGACGAGTGGTGCTTCACGTTCCTGAAGTTCTCGATGACCTTGATCTTGGTCCCGAGCAGGTCCTTGCCACGGGCGCGCATGTATATTTCGGGCCTCAGCCCGTCGAACTGCAGGTAGACCGTGTTCAGGCCCGCGTCGCTGGCCTTCTGGCAGAGGTCGATGCTGTCGGCGAACTTGATGCCGTTCGTGGCCACCTGGACCTGGGCGAACCCCATCTTGTGCGCGGCGGCGATTATGTCCAGGAACCTCGGGTGCACCGTGGGCTCCCCGCCGGAGAACTGCACAGCCGGGCAAGGAACGGGCTTCTCGTCCCTGAGGACCTTGAGCATCTTGACGACCGTGTCGAAGTCGGGCTCGAAGACGTAACCCGCAGCGTTCGCGTTGGCGAAGCAGATCGGACAGCGCAGGTTGCACCTGTTCGTCAGGTCCACGTTCGCTAGGCCCGTATGGCTCAGGTGGATGTCGCACAGTCCGCAGTCGAAGGGACACTGCTTCGCCTTCGGGATCGCGGGGTTCTGGACGCCGATGCCGTCCTTGGCCCAGGCCTCGACCCTCAGGTACATGTCCGCATCGGACCAGACCGTGTCCTTGAAGCTTCCGTGCTTGGAACAGCTCTTCTCCATCACGACCTTGCCGTTCTCCTCCCTGATCGTCGCAGGTATGATCGCCAGACATTCCGGGCAAAGGCTCTCCGTGGTCTTCGGAAGGCCCACCGGCAAAGAGCACTCTCTTGTGAGCATGAATTCCCACTCCTAGGCGTAAATCCAAGGGCAATGATTTAAGTATTGTGTAGCTTGTGCAGCTACAGATGGACATAAAGACGGCAATGGAGAAGCTCGGCGGCGACTACGACGATCTGGCGAAGGAATACGCGAGAGTATCTGGGACTCTCCAGAAACTCGGCCTGTCCGGCTATGAGTCGAGAGCTTACGTCGCACTGGTGGCTGTGGGCTCAGGTTCGGCCACCTTTGTAGCTGAGATATCGCAGATACCCCGCACATCTTCGTACAAGGTCATGGAGAGCCTCATGAGGAAGGGCTTCGTCCGCGAGAAGCCGGGGAAGCCCCTCGCATTCGTCCCTGTGGACCCTGACGAGCTGTCCTCGACCTTCGTCTCGGAGGTGGAGGAGTCCTTCGAGAAGATTGGCAAGCTGAAGGACCTCCTGTCAGAGAGAGGAGTTCCCCAGCTGGTCTACACCATCATGGGCAAGGACCGCGTGCTCGACAAGATCGGCGAGATGCTGGCCAAGTCGGAGCAGAGCTTCGTCATGTCTTCCCCCTCGATTGTGGAGGTGCGGCGGAAACTCGGGAGACAGATATCGAACGCGGCAGGGAGGGGCGTCGCCATCACCATAATCACAAGCCCCTTTGTGAAGGCGCCAAGAGGAGTCCGGGTCCACAGGCGAAATGGCCTCATCGCGACAGACGTCATAAGCGACGGGAAGACCGCCCTGATTGCGGCGCCGGACCTGTCGGCCTGCGGCTACACGGACAACGAGGCCCTGTCCAAGCACCTGGAGAACTTCCTGACAATCATGGGCGAGAGCCAGGAATGAATGACGGCATACCCTATTTCCGGGCCTCCGCCTTGATGACCGTCCTGATCAGGAACGGCGCGTAGATAGTGGTGATCAGGGATACGAGGACGATGACCGAGTATGTCCCCGTGGAGATCGTGCCCGCGCTCAGGCCTATCATGGCCACCACGATCCCGACCTCTCCCCTCGGTATCATGCCGGCACCGATGATCAACGCGGACCTCTCGCCCCTCCGGATCGCCCCGAGCGAGCAGCCGATGAGCTTGCCGAGTATGGCGACCACGGTGATCACGATCGTGAACGCCGCGACCTCCGGGAACTGCCTCAAGTCGACCGCAGCTCCTATCGCAACGAAGAAGAAAGGAACCAGGAAAATCGTAAGGGGCTCGAACTTGTGCTCGAGCTCGTAGGTCTCCTTGGTGTCGGAGAATATGAGCCCCGCAAAGAACGCCCCGATAATCGCCGCCAGCCCGACGAACGAGGCCATCGCGGAAAGGCCGAACAAGACTATCAGCACGATGACGAACGGTGCCTGTTTCTGGACGAGTTTGTCGAACCAACTGTCCCTTCTGAAGGCCCTCGTCGAATAGTGAATCGCCCAGTCCCCGTTCGCAGTTCGCTCGCCGCGGACCTCCCTCTTCCCCGAAGCGTACTTCACGATTCGAGTGCCGAGCAATGCCACAATCGCGACGAAGCAGAGGGCCTCCGCGACTACGATGACGACGTCGAGAATGCGAATGTCTTCGCCAGAGAAGCCGCTCACGAGTGTGATTACTATCATGCCTAGAATGTCGTCAACGACAGCCGCGCCGAGGATGATCTTGGCTTCGGTTGATTTGAGCATGCCTAGGTCTTCCAGGACCCTCGCCGTGATCCCGACGCTCGTAGCCACGAGCGCGGCCGCTACGAACATCGCCTCGACGGACGATGTGAACAGGAGATCGGAAATGTAGTACCCGAGGATGAAAGGCACCACCACTCCAAGCACAGCAACGGCTGCCGCCGTTCCCCCGACCTTCCTGAGGTCTGAGAGTTTCGTCTCCATCCCGACGGAGAACAGGAGGAACGTGGCGCCGAGCTGGGCAAGGACCTCGAAGAACTCTATGTCGCTCGTGATCAATCCGAATAGGCTCGGTCCCAGGATGATACCCGCAACGACCTCCCCGATCACCGATGGAAAGCCCAGCCGCTCCATGATCTCCCCTCCTACCTTCGCCAGGAGGAAGGCCAAGAATATCAGCAGGAGTATCTCTTCAGCTTCCAGCGCATCCCATCCGTCCACTTGAATCGCATGTTCCATATTTAATTCTGCGGAATGGCCGGGGGAGCGCCTGTCCTGTGGTCCGTATATTGCGTGTAGCTGCCTCCTTTTTCAATCCGCTCCCGGCTGAGCGGGGTGAGAGCCACCCGTTGGGATGGGGGAGAAATCATGCACAAGGAAACAACACTTCTCGGTCAGATCTGTCGTGACAAGCGCGGCCAGGCGTCGTTTGCCATCGTCTCAGTGATCATTCTGATAGCGACGACCGCGGCAGCGACTTATCTGGCGAGAAACCAGCTGAGAGAGTCAGAAGAGCGGAAGCATCTGGAGCTTCTCGCGGAAATGGAAAACGCGATCTCCGAGGTCTCGCGGGAGCTCAGCCTGTGCTCTGCGGGGAGGGCCCAGACGTTGGTCTCGACCTGGTCGGAATATCCCCTGAACGAGTCGAAGCTCTCTGATTCGTTCTCAGGCGCGCTCCAGGAATACATCGACTCCTCATTTCCTCGGACCTGGGACGCCTTCGAGATCGAGGTGGCCAACTGGAGCGGAGGGCTGTTCTACATAGAGTACTCCACAATAGATCTGGTTCCGAACAGCAAGGGTGGTGTCGCCGAGCTCGAAGCCGATGGTTCGCGCATGGAGTACGAACAGCTTCCGCCACCGTCCGAGGAGATGCTTTCCGAGACCACCGCGAACCCGTACTACGTCGCGATTGGCAACTTCACCGTGGATGTCTCCAGCCGAGGGACAAGGCTGAGCAGGCAATCATCCTTCGAGAGGCCCATCATATCCGCTCTACCTTTCCTCGAGTCGAAGCTGAGGGCCTTCGAGTCCGCATCGTCGGGGCCGGTCTCCGACCTAGAAGCTCTGGTGAGCTCCATGCTGTCGACCCTGTGCCAGCTGAGGGTCCTCGAAGGGTACGGCCAGCCGATGTACTCAGGCGGAAAGAACACCTCCGCGTTATTGACCGAGCAAGACGTCTACAGGGCCGTGTCCGTGGGCCTGCTGCTGGAGCAAGTCCGGCTGTTCAGGACCGTCGACAGCTCGTTTGCCAAGCAGATCGCCCTTGCTTGCGGCGGCGGGGAGCCCGGCCTGGCCGCGGTGCTCGCATCAACAGGAAGGGCGCTCGAGCCCGCGGAGCTTTTCCTTTGGTTTCTTGGCAAGACCGACCTCGACATCGACCCCCAGCTTGTGGTAGCGCAGGCAGCGTACTCGCTCGCCGACAGCATGGTCGTCAAGCTGATGGATTACATGGGCCTGATGGGGCTCTTGGATGCCGCGCAGGACCTGTCGAGCGCGATCGACGATTCCATCGACTCGATGATAGCCTTCCTCACCGGGGAGGACAAGGCTGCCACCGCGGTGACATCGTGGATCCGAAAATCGCTGGATTCCAGCTGCTCGAATCCCGAGCTCTACGTCACGATGTTCTCCCCGCAGAACGACATCGACGTCTACGTTCCTGAGCGCACGTACTACGTCCAAGACTTGGCGGGGGATCTCTACCCGGTATGGGTAGGGAACGTGACAGTCATGGCCGACGCCGAGGAGTACGACCTCCTGGAGTCTCCCAACTGGGCACTGTTCCACCCCGAGTTCAAGGCAGGGCAGAGCGATTTCCGCGGGCTGCTGGAGGATGGGCTCAAGCGGCTCGCATTCGACATCGCAGGAATGTCGCAGGTGGATATCGGCCCTGCATGCATCGACCCCACGGACCGCAAGGACATAGCTTCGGTCGCGGTACGAAGCATGGGCCAGGTAAGCCTGACCGTCGACAAAGCCGCTGTTGAGCTCATGGCAAGAGACCTCCCGATGTTCTCCGCCCAGTACCGGCTTGCAGAGAGCCTCTCAACATTCTTCGGCGCGCATTGGGCCGACCTCTTCCCGCGGGAGCAAATCCTCGCTTCGATGTACCTCTGGATAACGGAATCCGTGCTCTCCTCAGCGAGGTATCCGCACATACCAGACCTTGTCGTACCTGTCGACCAGCAGCTGCGGGACATCGTGCAGGGCGACATCGCCCACGACTTCGCCTGGGGGGTCAATGTGGATACGGACGAGTCGCTCCAACAGCTGAGTCTCGCGTACCTGTCGAGGCTTGCTGACGCGATGAACTCGTCCGTGCAGAAGGTGGACGATCGCTTCGCAGGTCCGGCCGTCGATGCAGTAGCCAATGCAATCGCCTACGGGACCGGGGCGATACCGGGCATGTGCGAGCTCGTGGAAGGCCTGCTGACGGCCTTCGCCAAGGCCATCGTGTCACAGGAAACCCTGTCGGGACACAAGAGGACAATGCACATGGACACCGGGAGGTCGTTCGAGTTCTGGACCGGGAACCGCTCCTCCGCCACGTCCTCCGGTCGGACGGTCACGGAATCGTTGTCGGTGTCCGTCGAAGAGGGCCTGCCGGACCTGGAGGTCGTCCCATACGATGAGTCCAAGGGGTACGTGTCGCTAGCCAGCATGTTCCCCACCGATGCCATGCTTGTCCAGGTCCGAAAGCCGTGGCAGTTCGACAGATCATCGCAGGACTATCCCAACTGCCACCTCACGGACCTCCGGAACGTCTCTCCCGTGCCGTACTCCACGGAGTGGTCCGTGTCCGTCGCCGGCCTGCTCGACCTGAGGCTCACCTCCAACTCCTCCTCGTTCCGCACGCTCGGGTCAGAGCAAGGCCCCATGTCATCAACCAGTGTCAGGATAGACCTGTCCTTTCCAGTCGTTGTCAACTCACCATGGCCGCTCGACGGTGTTGCATACAACCCCACGAACACCGCCCTCGAGGACGGCATCGAATTCGCCCGTAAGTTCTGTGACCTTGTCTGGGAGAAATTAGAGCCGTATGTCGGCTGGGTCAAGGACATCTTGGACAGAATATGGTCATTCGTCTCGAAGGTGCTCGAGACCGTCTCGACCTACGCTACCAGGATGGTCCAGACCCTCTACGAGGCTATACAGAAGACCGTCGAGACGCTCCAGGAGTATGCGAAGAAGATAGCGGATTCGGCTCTCGCCAGGGCCGTCGATGCCTTCCTGGACATCACGGGCCGCGTGGAGCTAAGGATATCGGTCCACGGGTTCGTCATAATAGTGCAGACGAACCTGCCGGACCTCTTGTACAGGCAGGGAAGCGATCTGTTGAGGCTGATCGTCTTCACGGACCGCTTCGGCCCAGGGCTCACGTTCGGCGTGAGACTTGCGAGGCTCAGCGACGGCAGCTTCGACATACTCGCGAACAGCACGGTCTCGGCGAAAGGCCTGACGATGAAGGTTGCGGTCGACCCGTTGATGCACATCCTGAGGCGCTTCGTGGAGGTCCACTGCACGGCCAAGACCTGGGTCCTCGACCTGGTCGCGCCCGAGGTCGAGCCGTACGAGAAGGCCGAGGTGAGCACATCCGACATTCCGGGAGTCGGCACCTTCCTGTCGAACATCCCCCTCCCCGCCCTCGGGCTGTCGGCCTCGATCGAGGCCGGGATGCGCCTGAAATACTCCAGCCCGTTCCCGACCGATGTCGTGGTCAACGAGTTCGAGTCCAACCCTCAGGGCGAAGATGCGGGGAAGGAGTGGGTCGAGCTGTACAACCCGTTGACAACTCCGAAGTCGCTTGACGGATGGAAGTTGAGCACCATCCACGGGAGGAGCGCGGCCATCGAGCTCGACGGGGCGATACCTGCCAACGGCCTGCGCGTGTTCAAGTTCCCAGAGACCAGCATCGACAACGGCTACTCGGACGATCCGTTCAACAACGGGGATGCGGTCGTGCTGCTGGATGCAGCGGGGGCGGTCGTCGACGTGACCCCGGTCCTCAGGGATACCGACAATGACATGCGGACCAACCAGCGCGGGTGGGACGGCGGGCCCCGATGGGTCTTCCAACAGGGCAGCTACGACTCCTCCAACGGGGTCCCGGTGCTGCTCGCAAGCTCCGACTTCATAGCCAAGGCGCTCTTCGAGGCCTTCAAGCAGTCCTTCCTGGAGACAAAGCTGGAGGAGGTCACGGCCTCGCTCGACTTCGTCATACTCTTCTCGAAGCGCGTCCTGAGGAACTTCATCGAGAACCTCCTGTCCATCGTGAAGGAGGTCATCCACGAGGTCATATTCTACCTCAAGGTCACGCTCAAGGACGCCTCCGGGAGCGCTGGCGTCGGCTTCCGCGCGTCCTTCGTGATCACGGGCGAGGCCATCGTCGACCTGCTCAGGTGGCTCATTCACACATTCGCCACATTCGTCGTGAACCTCGGAAGGGCCAGCAGCCCGCTCGCGTATCCCGTCTTCCCCCAGCACTTCTTCGCGGGCCTGTTCCTGAGATTCGAGGTCCTGTTCGAGGTCGGACTGCCGAACATGGTGCGGCTCCTCGGCGTCGCGGGCGACATCAGCAGGTCTTTCGCATGCGCGGTTGTCGTGTCCCCAAACATACCCGCGATCGGGAAGCTGGTAGGCAGGAGCTGGGGCAACTGGAGCGTGGAGCTCGGCGCGTACCTTGAGGGTGTCCCGAGGGAGTTCGCGAGCGGTTTCCTCACGAAGAACACGGGGAAGCTGATAGATTTCTGGATCGTGAAGGGGAGCATCAGGGGAGTGTGAGCACCGCGAAATAAATAAGTGCCCGCGATGCATGCGCTGAGAGAGCGGAAATGGATGCATCAACTGCTTCGGTGCTCGGCGACCTGCTGCACGACCCATGGTTCCAGCTGACCTTCCTGCTTGTGGTCTCGCTCTTCGCGAGCTTCCTCTTCGCGCGGTTCGGGCAGCCCAAGGTCATCGGCTACATCGTGGTGGGAGTCGTCATAGGCGGCAGCGTCCTCGGCATAATCGAGTCGCCGATCGACGGGGGCGGCGGGACGGAGCCTGCCGAGTCCACCCCCGCATGGGCGCTCGCGAAGCTAGGGTCGATAATCCTGATGTTCATGATTGGCCTTCAGTGCGAGCTGAAGGAGATCTATTCCAGGAGGTCTATCGTGATCGCCCTCGGGGGCGTGCTCCTTCCCTGGGTCGCGGGGTACTACACCGCCAACCTGATGGGCTACGGCGAGCCGGAATCCGTGTTCATCGGGGCGGCGCTTGTCGCGACCAGCGTCGCGATCACCGCGAGCGTCATGTCAGAGCTTGGAATGGTCGGCACTCCGGTCGCATACGCGTTGCTTGGTGCGGCGGTAATCGACGACATACTTGGCATGATAGTGCTCGCGATCTCAGGAGGCATCGCGGCGGAGACCCTCGACTACATCGAGATATTGATGTTGGGGGTCGCGGCGGTCGCGTTCATCGCGGTTGCGGGGTTCGTCGGGTCGCGCTACATCACGAAACTCGTGTTCCAGGTGCAGGTGTCCGGGTACCGCAGGAAGCTCCCCATGAGCGGGTTCGTGCTCGCGCTCTCGGTGGCATTCCTCTTCGCCTTCATATCCGAGAGCATCGGGATCTCCGCGATCATCGGCGCGTTCGTCGCGGGAACGGTATTCTCCGGGTCCGCCCTCAGGGACGGCCTCCTGAAGGGCTCCACGTACCTGGAGGCGCTGTTCGTCCCCTTGTTCTTCGTGTCTTTGGGAACGGAGGTCGACATCGGGGAGATCTGGGGAGCGATCGTGTTTGCAGTTATCCTGATTGCTGTGGCGATTGTCTCGAAGATGGCCGGATGCGCCATACCCGCTAGGGCGACCGGGATGTCCTTCTGGGACTCCATGGCAGTGGGTGTTGGGATGACCCCGAGGCTGGAGGTTGCCCTGGTCATCGCATACTACGGCTTGACAGCGAACATAATCGGACCAGACATCTACTCAGTCGTGGTCTTCATGGGATTGGCGACGGCGATATTCTCCCCGTTGCTGATCAAGAGGATAATGCTCCGCGGTGGTCATCCAGTCGACCTATCCGCATAGATGCCCTCAGAAAACCAGATCAGTTCTCCACGGCCACCTGGTGCAGCTCATGCACCTTGTGGTGCGGTATCTCTGTCTTGACTTCCTCGTCCGGGCCCTTCTTGCCCAGCGCGATGAGGAATGCCCTGCCAAAAGCAAGCGCGGCGTCCCTGTGCCCCGCCTCAATCTCGTGTAGGAACGCTCTTCCCACGAGCAGCGCAAAATCCCTGTTAGCTATCGTGTCGGACATTCGCTCGGAACAAAAATACGACTCCGTGCGGTTAAATAAGGTACCTACTGGCAATCATGGATGATTCTCAATGTTGAGATGATATTTCTGATAATCACAGGGCTACTCGATCCTCTCGGCGCCCCTCATGTAAGACCTCAAAACCTCGGGGATCTCGACCGAGCCGTCCTTCTTCTGGTAGTTCTCCAGCACCGCTATCATCGTCCTGGGCAGTGCTATCCCGGAGCCGTTCAGGGTGTGGACGAACTCGCTCTTCAGGTGCGGCTCGCGCCTGAACTTGATCATCGCCCTCCGGGCCTGAAAGTCCTTGAAGTTGCTGCAGGAGGACACCTCGAGCCATTGCTCCATGCCCGGCGCGTGGGCCTCGATGTCGTAGGTCTTGGACGAGTGGAACCCAACCGAACCCGTGCACAACAGCCGAATCCTGTATGGTAGCTTGAGGCCCTGGACGACCGCCTCCGCATCTGCGGTGAGCGACTCGAGCTCCTTGGGTGATTCCTCGGGCAGGACGAACTTGACAAGCTCGACCTTGTTGAACTGGTGGACGCGGGCGATGCCTTTGGTCTCGATGTGCTTTCCCGCCTCTCGCCTGAACGACGGGAGATACGCCGTGTGGTTGATCGGAAGCTGCTTCTTCTCGAGTATCTCGTCCGCGTACAGGTTCGTCACGGGGACCTCGGCCGTGGGATTGAGGTACAGGTCGTCCCGCTCGATCCAGTACATGTCCTCGTGCATCTTCGGGAGCTGGCCCGTCCCCACGCAGCTCTTCCTGTTAACTATGGCCGGCGGGAAAAGCTCGGTGTAGCCCTGGTCCTTGTGCAGGTCGAGCATGTAGTTGATGAGCGCCCTCTCGAGCCTCGCCCCGTCACCCTTGAGGACGTAAAAGCCCGTGCCCGTGACCTTCGCTCCCCGGTCGAAATCGATTATGTCGAGATTCTCTCCGATCTCCCAATGCGCCAACGGTTTGAAGTCGAGCTTCCGGGGTTCTCCCCAAGTGCGAATGAAGACATCGCCTTCATCTAAGGGACCGATGGGAACGCTCGGGTCTGGTATGTTCGGTATGTTCAGCAAGAGGTCGTCTCGGTCGGTCTCTATCTTGCGAATCTCCGTCTCGATCTCCTTGATCCTGTCCGCGATGCGCTTCATCTCGGAGATCTTGGCCTTCTTCTCATTTTCTGGTAGCTTCGGAACCTGCCCCGCCACCTCGTTCCGTTGCTTCCGGAGCGCGTTTCCTTCCTCCGTGAGCGCGCGCCATCTCTTGTCGAAATCGATGAACTTGTCAAGGACAGACATGTCGTAGGCTCGATTGGCCAGTGACTGCCTGACCATTGCCTCGTTTTCTCGGATGAATTTGGCATCGAGCAAGACTCGCGGACCTTCCTTCGCTCACAATAAGCTCATCTGTATTTAAATGATGTTTGCAGCACGGGGTCTGGATAGTGGCCTCGCCCGCTCAAGTCACTTGGCGATACTCACTATCTGTATGCTTTGACGGTCGGCTAGTACTGCAGAAGTCATAATCGTGTCGAGGGTGAGGACGAATGCACACAGGCAATGGGAGCGGAACTACGAAATTCCGCAAGCGGATGAGAATCAGCGTGGTCCTTCTTCTTGCAACCATGGCCCTGACTGCTGCGTCCTTTTTCGTCCCCTGGTGGGGATTTGGCTGGAGATCTTGGTATGAGTGGTATGCGACTGATGAGGATGTTTTTGTGGCTTTCAGCCCGTACAGATGGCATCACCATTCGTTTGACCTGTCTTACTACGATGCCGGGATGTGGGGACCAGTTTCGGAGCTAATGAATCTGGTCAGGATTCTGATTGTCTTCGCGATCGCCCTTGAGTTCGTGGTCTTGGTTGTGGTCCTCGTTGGCAGCAGACAAGCCAAATGGATATCAGGGGTCTGGATGACCGTGGTGCTCTTCGTTGTCCTGATAGGTTTTGCTGGCAATATCGGTCGGGCATTCACAGAGTCAAGTGGCGATAAAACGTTGCTGCATCTTCCTTATTCCTTGGGGTTTCCTCAAATTGACGATTTCATTGGCAGTATTGATGGTGATTGGTGGTCCGGGATCCTCTGGGGTCCTATGTTGGGTTGGTGGATGATGCTATTGGCTGGGATCCTTGCGGCCGCCGCCACGTACATATCGACCTATGATTTCGAGGAAAATGAATCGAATGTGTTCAATGATCCAGCCTACGCGAAGGAGTCGGGGGAAACAGAACGAAGCTAGTCTTTGTAGAGCAAGGCCGTTCGCCCCCTGGTCTCAATCAGAGACGAGGACGTTGCAGCCGCAAGTTCGGCGCAGACCGTCTCCGTGTCAAGAGTGGAAGACGGAAGGACCTTCAGCTTCACGAGCTTGAACTTGGCCAGCTGACGCGCAAGCTCCTCAGTGACTTTGTCTGTCACTTTTTCCTTGCCTATCATCAGAGTGGGTTTCATCGACTGCCCCAGGGCACACAGCTCGCGGATCCTCTTCTTGTCCAATCCATCACACCTTCCGTGCAGAGAGCGGGTACCTTTGGATTCCTCCGCAGGTCAAGCATGTGATCGTGACGCGGCCTCCTCCAGTTCGGACCCTGATGTTCCTCGGAGGCACGAAGTACGCCAGACAATCAGGGCAATAGGTCCTCTTGTGCTTCGCCGGTACCTTGTGCCTCTCGCCCATCCTCAAGGCCATGGACACATATCTCTTCGCCCTCTCATCAGCCCCCGATCGGGCCTCCATGTCGGCCAGCTCGAAGAGTCTATCGATGCGATCCTTCGCGATGTCCTTGGCGTCTCTCTTGCCGACGTGTCTGCGGGCCATTCCTGTTTGTAATCTGCCATAGCCTAGATAATGATTCGCGACCATGCCAGCACATCAGGGGCGGAATATCTACGGTCAGTGAGCTTTAAATATGATGACCATCATCTCCGAAATCCTGAGCGCACAGATGTCATTGGTGGTCTGATGGCCAGAAAGCCAGGAAGCATGTACAGGGAGATCAAGGGACAGGCCTACTGCAGGCGCGAATACATGGGCGGAGTCCCTGCCTCGAGGATAACGCAGTTCGAGCACGGCAAGAAAGGCGACTTCCCTGTCCGAATGACCCTTCACGTCGTCGAGCAGTGCCAGATAAGGCACATCGCTCTGGAAGCAGCCCGTATCTCGGCCAACAGGTTCCTCGCGAAGACAATCGGGCAGACAGGATATCACCTCAAGATCCGCATCTATCCACACAATGTCCTTCGGGAGAACAAGATCGCGACGGGCGCGGGAGCAGACCGTATCTCGGATGGGATGAGGCACGCTTTCGGAAAGCCGATTGGGACCGCTGCGAGGGTTGACGCTGACCAGGAAATCATATCCCTGGAGACGACCCAGAACCACTTCCTTACGGCCAAGCTGGCGCTGAAGAGGGCTGCCATCAAGCTCCCGTCCCCCTGCTACATCGAGGTCGAGAGGGGCAAGCCACCTGCCGCATAAACCCCGGCAGCTGGCCGACTTGTTCAGAAAAATGTTTTTAGCATTGTTATCTGTATCCCTGTTTTGCCGGTTCATTGCGAGGAACACAGTACCGCATCCAAACCGGACTGAGGAAGAGTGGGGATGTACGACATAGATCTCGCCAGTGCGATATCCGAGATAAAGAGGTTGAAGGCAAGGATAGTCGCCTTGCAGGTCCCAGATGGGCTCAAGAAGCGCGCCTACCAGCTGGCCGGGGACCTTGAGAACAAATCCGGCGCGGAAGTTCTCGTCGTCGCTGAGCCGTGCTATGGCGCCTGCGACATTCCGAGTTCACTGTTTGATCTCGTCGACGCGGTCGTCAATGTTGGCCACTCGCCCATTCCTTCATTGAAGCTATCGAAGCCGATCATATTCGTGCCAGCGCGGTCGAAGGTCCCGCTTGCGGACCAGCTGAAGAAGTCCGTGGGCCTCCTCCAGGAGCCGGTCGGAGTGCTCGCGACATCTCCTCACCTCACGGAGCTGGACGAGGTCACGGAGGGGCTGGAGAGCATGGGGATCAAGACCAAAGTCGGCGAGGGAGACAGCAGGATATCACATGCAGGCGAGGTCCTCGGATGCAACTACACCTCGGCCACTTCCGTCGCGAAGGACGTCAACAGCTATCTCCTGATCGGCAGCGGCACCTTTCACGCGTTGGGAGTCCATCTGGCAACTGGAAAGAAAGTGGTCGTCCTCGATCCGAACCTTGAGGAGCCAAGGGAGATCGAGCAGGTCAAGGACAAGATCTTGAGACAGAGGCACGCGGTGATAGAGAGGGCGGACAGGGCGAGGACCTTTGGCATAATCGTCGGCGAGAAGGTCGGCCAGCGAAGGCTCAGGCGCGCCCGCGAGCTGCGGAAGCTGCTCAGGTGGAAGAAGAAGGACGCCGTCCTCATACTCATGGACAGGTTCGACCCGGACAAGTTGAGGTCCTTGGGATTCGACGCGTACGTGTCCACGGCCTGCCCGAGGATCGCAATCGACGACGTCGCGATGTACGACAAGCCACTTCTCACCCCGCAGGAACTCGAGATCGTGCTCGGGGTCCGGAAATGGGAGAACTACTCGTTTGACCAGATGACCGACGACGAGCTCTAGGGGGCCTGCGGTCCTGATCGACATAATGGGCCTCCTCTCTCTCGGTTGCGAGGGCAGGTTGAAAGTGGGCGTAGGTGTCTCGGAGGGTGTCGCCCGCGCAATCGAGCGAAACCTGAGGTCCGCCAAGTGCAAGGTCGAGATATTCGACTTCACGAGTCCCCAGAGGCTCGTGAGATCTCTCAAGGACGGAGATGTAGACGCCGCCGTCAGAGGCACACTCCGGTCCTCTGAGATTATTCGACAGCTCAAGAAGTCGTATTCCCTGCGAGAGGTCATGAGGACCGCAGTCCTGGAGGATTCGCGAGGAAGGCAGTTTCTGCTGATGCCCGTGGGGATCGACGAGGGTTCGAACTACAGGTCCAGGAAGTCGCTCGTCATGGAGACCCTTTCCTTCTTCTCACCAATGGATTGGAAGCTGTCCGTGGGTATTCTCTCCAAGGGTCGCTCTGAGGACCGGAACAGGGGCTCTGGCATACGGAGGAGCCTGGAAGAGGGCGAGCGAATGGTCAAGGACCTGCGGCTCAAGGGCATCGATGCGAAGCACTTCGAGATTCTCATCGAGAAAGCCGCGAAGGAGTCCGATCTGGTGGTGGCTCCAGACGGGGTGTCCGGGAACTTGATTTTCAGGTCGATGCACTTCCTGGGAGGCACGAAAGCGTATGGTGCCCCGGTAGTCAACATCCCTGATGTATTCGTGGATACCTCTCGGGCGAAGGCGGATTTCACTGATTCGGTCTTGCTCGCAGCAGGGCTTGCCAGGGCGAGGGCGCGTCTGAAACTATAATAAAGCCTTCCCAGCTATCCTAGGTCGATGCGACTGGAAATCAACGGGTGGAGTTCAAAGATAACCTTCTCAGCGACCCACGTGATCCCTGGGCACTCCAAGTGCGGAAGGCTTCACGGTCACGACTATGCCATAAACACATCCATCGAAGGAGACATCGGCCCCGATGGAGTCATCATGGATTTCATCAGCGTGAAAGAGCTCCTGAGGGGGATCGCCTCGGAGCTGGACCACCGCGTTCTCATACCGCAAGGGGATCCCGGAGTCAGGATATCCAAAGACTATGTCAACTACAAGGTGGGCGACAAGGAGATGGTCTTCCCGAAATCCGATTGCGCATTCCTGCGGATCGAGGTTGCGTCGGCCGAGACGTTGTCGATGTTCGTTCTGGAGAGGGTTCTTGAGAAGGTCAAGTTCCCGAAGAATGTGAGACGGATAGAGGTAGGCGTGGACGAGGGCAGGGGACAGGGAGCGTGGACCGGCAAGGACCTCTAGCCGGATGGTGATTTCAGGTGCCAGAGGCCATCGTGCTCTTGTCCGGGGGCCTGGATTCTTCAACGGTCCTTGGTATGGCGAAGAAGAAGGGGTTCGAAGTCGTCGCCATCACTTTCGACTACGGACAGAGGCACCGGCGAGAGCTTGACAGCGCCAAGAAGGTCGCTCAACGTATGGGTGTCAAGGAGCATCTGATGATCCCACTGGACATTGGGAGATACCTCAAGAGCGCCCTCACATCGAAGAAAATGGAACTACCGGTCGGGCGGCCTCGCAAGAAGATCGGGTCGGGCATCCCGAGCACCTATGTCCCCTCCAGGAACCTGGTGTTTCTCAGCATCGCAACTGCATTGGCCGAGAGCAGAGGCGCGGAAGCGGTCTTCATCGCTGCCAACGCCGTGGACTTCAGCGGGTACCCGGACTGCACGCCCGAATTCATACGCTCCTTCCAGAGGACCGTCACTGTGGGAACAAGATCTGGCCGCGAGGGCAGGCCGGTCAGGATCGAGGCGCCCTTGCTCAGCAAGAAGAAGGCGGATATTGTCCGAGAGGCCGTTCGATTGGGCGTCCCTCTCGAACTCACGTGGAGCTGCTACAAGGGCGGAAAGAAGGCCTGTGGAAGGTGCGACAGCTGCCAGCTCAGGCTGGAAGGATTCGCCCAGGCTGGACACAAGGACCCTTTATCGTATGAGGTGAGAGCTTGAAGATTTACTCGATATTCAAATCGCTGCAGGGAGAGGGCTTGACCATGGGTGCACCTACGGTCTTCATCCGAACCTCAGGATGCCCTCTTCGGTGCACCTATTGCGACACGCCTCAGGCCTTCGAGAAGGGCGAGCAGATGACGGTAGATGCAATCACGGCTAAGGTCGCCAAACTGAAGTGTCGCCATGTCTGCCTGACAGGCGGGGAGCCGATGGCTCAGAAGGACGCCCTGAAGCTGATCGAGCAGTTGCTTGATGAGGACTATCACTTAGTATTGGAGACGAACGGCGCGATGCCTTTGGATGACCTGCCGTGCGTGGAGAACATGACGATTAGTATGGACATAAAGTGTCCGTCTTCTGGGGAATCTGGAAAGATGTTGTTCGACAACGTTGAGCTGCTCGGACCCACAGACCAGCTGAAGTTCGTCATATCTGATGATCGGGACTACAGGTACGCCCGGGAGACCATCGAGAAGCATGCCCCGAAATGCGTGGTGATATTCACTCCTGTGGGCGGGACCGAGCTCAAGGAATTGGCCGAGAAGGTCCTCAAGGACGGGCTGGATGTGAGGGTGCTGCCTCAGCTTCACAAGTTCATCTGGGGCGAAGAGGACAACCGCTGATCTCCCCTAGCCTCTGAAAGTCGGCCTCTTGGAAAGATGCATGGGCAGAGGCAGGCGGGCGCTCGGATATCCTTTGGCGAGCCTCTCTATCTCGGTCTTCAGTTCGGGAAGAGTCATGACCTTCTGCTCGCCAGATCTTAGTCTTACGGGGTACTTGCCCGAGGACTTCTCCTTGTCGCCGACGACAATAATCATGTTGATCCATTCCATCTCTGCGTTCCTGATCTTCTTGCCAACGGTGTCTTCCATGTCATCTATGTCGACGCGGGCGTTCAGCTCAGACGCAAGCCTCTCGCAGTCGGAAACGAAACCCTCCCCCACCGGGATCAGACGGATCTGAGTGGGCGAAAGCCAGAACGGCAGCGAAGGCTTCTGCTGTTTGAGGGCCTGCTCAAGAAGCATGTATATCCACCTTTCAATGGAGCCGATCGAGGAGTGGCATATTATGCATCCCTTCTTCCTGCCGTCGGCATCGGTGTAGACTATGCCGTACCTCTCGGCATCCGCTACATCCAGCTGGACGGTGCTCAGCTGGACTGCCCCGTCCACAGCGTCGATCCCCTGGAACTCGTGCTTCACAGCCCAGTAGTGCTTCATCTCGGAAAGCACTTCGATCAAGGCAGGCTTCTTCGAGTGCTTCAGGAGCTCGATCAGGTTGTCCTTGTACTTGTCGTAGTACTCCTTCACTATTCTGAATGCCACCGCGTACTCAACGCCCGTGGCGTCAGCGAGGTCGGAGTAGTTCTTGTAGAGCAGCATGTACTCCTTCCAGCCCTCCTCGAGGTCCTTCGTGAAGCAGTGGACGTCCGGCATGTGGAACGCCCTCAGGCGCTTCAGGCCGGTCAGCTCCCCTCTCTGCTCGAGCCTGAAACTCTTAGAGAACTCGTATATGCGAAGGGGGAGGTTCCTGTAGCTCAGGGTCGCACCTTTCATCATCCTGAACAGGCCGAAGTCTCCTGCGAACCTCAACACGAACTCCCTCTTCTCCTCCGTCTTCAGAGTGTAGTGGCGTTCGTGGAAGGACATCCCCTGGCTCCTGATGTCTGGATAGGACCAGTCGTACATGATCGGCGTGTCGATCTGAATTGCTCCAATCCTGTCTGTGGCGATCTGCTGAGCCCATTTTTCCAGCAGGGAGAACACGAGATGTCCCTTGGGAAAGAACCTGAAATGCCCTCTGTCGCTCGCCTCCTCGTAGTCGACCAGTTCCAGCTTCTGCATGGCCTTGATGGAGGGGGGCTCCTCTCCCTTTGTCCTTCCCACCTCTTCGGAGATGATGAACTTCTTCAGGGATGGATACTTTTCCAGGACCTTCGCGCCGTCGATATTCTCCATGTCGATCCTGTGTTCCTCACCCTCTGGGGTCAGGATGTAGTACTCTTTGCTGATCTTCTCCACGATTTCCTCTCTGGTCATTGTCTTCTCGGCGGTGAACTCGCGAGAAAGCTCCGAGAGCGGGTGACCCTTGCACTTTATCTCGAATGCCTTGTACCACCCGAAAGGAGATCTGTGGACCTCGAGCCCCTTCTCCGCAAGCCTAGCCTCGACCGCCTTCAGGACGTCTATCGCGAGCTTCGGTGGTGCGAGGTTCGGGCTAAGGTGGGCATAAGGATACAGAACCAGCCTCTCCGCCTTCACCTTCCGGAACACATCGGAGAAATCCGCAGCCGCCTGCTCGGCAATCGCGTCGACATCCTCGTCCGAAGACTCTATGGTTGAGAAGACGACGAGCACTTCCTTGAAAGAGTGTTTCCTCGGGTGCTCTCTGGGGAGTTCCTCAGCCATTTTGGTGGGTTCTTTGACCTCGTATTCGAACTTGTCAGCATGTATGAGGAGTACCCTCATGGGCCATCGCCGTCGAAATGGCTGGCAGACTATTAAAAGGATGCACAGCCCTGACTTCCCTGGTTCATCGGTGCCGAAGAGAAGTATTCAAGAATGAAAGATAATACGGGGTTTAACTGGATGGGGTAGGAAGGAGGCACTCGATTGGGTCAGAAGGACATCGATACTCCGCATAAGGTTACGAAGGTTATCATCGAGCCCAAGACCGAAAAGACTTCCGAGAAACCAGAAAGCCGTCCTCTGGAAGTCGGCCCAAGGGCGATATGCGTGGCTCTCGCCCCCAACGGAAAGGCGATCAAGGTCACGGCCAACAACCCGGCCGAGCTGATATCCACGCTTCAGAGTTCGACCTTAGCATGGGTCAATTTCGTGGTATCGGACCTCGAGAAGGACGGCACGGAGATAGCCGTCAAATTGGGATACAGCGAATCCCTGGTACGAACCATACTCAAGGGGTACTACGCGTCCTTCGAGGACCGGGACACTGAGATTGGTATAATGGTCCCTGCAGTGAAGATCAGTGGACTCGAGATAGAATCCTTTCCGCTGCTCGTGCTTGTCAGGAAGGATCTCATAGTGACGATCCACAGCTCCGAGGTCGAACGGCTGGTGCTCTTCTCGCGGTATGCCGACGGACTGATCCGGAAGCTGCCCCCGACCATGCCACAGTTGGACAAGCTCACGCTCATGCTGGTCAGAATCCTGGATGAGAACAACACGCACAACTTCGAGCATTTGAGGGAGATAGAGGAGCAGGCGGATGCAATGAGCAAGATGCTCCTCGACCCTTCCGCTGGAAGGATGGAGGTCGGCCGAAACATATACCAGATGAAACACGCGCTGATCACCTACTTGAACAACCTCTGGAGGACGCTCGATGTTCTGAACTCGCTTCGATTCGGCGATGCTCAGCTGGTGTCTGATGATCCGAAAACCCTGGCCCGAGTCGGCCTCCTCGTCGAGGACGTCAATAGGCAGATCGCGCTCAGCGAGCACATGTCCGAGGTCCTCGCCTCGGGTCTGGAAGTCCTCCAGGCGCTTTACAACAACCAGCTGCAGGTCATGAACAATCGCTTCGCCCTTACCATGACGTGGCTGACCATCCTCGGCACTGCGGTGCTCGTCCCGAACACGCTGGCAACGATATTCGGATCCATGGCGGGACTGTCGTCCTCAGAGCTGTTCTTCTACCTATTCATCCTGACCATTTCGACCGTGAATGCCACTGTTCTTGCGTGGTGGTGGGTCATGCGGAAGGTGCATATCACGAAGAGCCCCATGTGAAGGCCGAACCCCCGTACTGCCGCGAGGAACGCTATTTAAGTCAGTCCGTCATAGCCTTAGATGGAGAGGAATGCATTGAAGGAATTCGATGTCTTCGTTCAGAACAAGCCAGGGGAGCTGGCGAAGGTCTGCGAGCTGCTGGGCAGCCACGGTGTGAACATCAAAGCCATTGCGAGCGAGCGCAACCACCAGAGACCTATGATCAAGATAGTAACGGACGATGAGGCAACGGCGAAGTCAGCACTTACCAGAGCTGCCATTCCATTCGAGCTCAGGGACCTTCTGGCTGTCAAGATGCAGGACCGCCCGGGGGAACTGGGCAAGATATCGAGGAAACTTGCCAGGGCTATGGTCAATGTGGATTCTATTTACATACTCGGAAAGGATGGTGTCATGACAGACATCGCTTTCACTGTGGACAACATCGAAAAGGCCTCGAACGCACTGAAGTAGCGATGCTGCAAGTTGCAGCTCAGTCCAGGGATTTCCCGCGGCGGACGAGTATCTCTTCGAGAAGGTTCCTGGCCTCTCTGACTTTGGCCAGCTCCTCATGGGTCAGGTCGAGCCGCAGAACATGCGCCCAGACCTTGGAGAGGGAATGGTATGATTCCCGGATCAGCTCAAGGTCATCGTCCAGCTGCTTCTCGACCTTGGGTTTCTCCTCCTCTATCGGCCGGTAGATGACGTTCCTTCCGATCTTGGTCCGATTCACCACCCCCTTTTTCTCGAGCTTCTGAAGTGCCTGGGTCGCTCCGGATTGTGTTATCTTGAGCTCGGCTGCTAGAAGGGTCGGCGATCTCACTCCTCGTCTCATGACCTCAATGATTTCCAATTCCCTAGGAGTCAACAGGTTCTCACATCCATAAGTCATGAATTAGCTGCAGCTTATGTCTGCTTATGAGTCCTTATGCGTGCACTTGATTGGGGCTAATTGATGGGATTGGACAAAAACCTTTCGCGCAAATCTGGCGTTGCCTCTAATGTTCTGAGCGCTCCTAACGCACAACAGACTAATACATGGAAACCTCAAGTGTCCAATATCCCGCCATGCCCGGGGGCTAGCATATGCGCGCAAGAAGGGGCAGGTTCAGAAACCCTGTTCTAGAGCAGTGTCTTGCTAGCTTCTCTCACCACGTTCCGTATCGATTCCGCCACATCTCGGTCTATGGGTTCTGGCTGGTGTTCCGCGAGCAGCTTTCTTGCCCGCTCTCTGGCAACTTCCTGTATCGGCCTTGAACCCTCCCTGTTGCCCCTCTCGGTGGTGCGCTTGTCCCAGAGCCCGGAGACCCTCACCTCGTCCTTCCGCAGATACTCGAGTGTATGCCTCTGGGCCAGGAAGTTGCCCATGTGGCCCACCTTGTCAATCACATCCATCGCAAACCTGGGTTCGTCAATCTGTATTCCTCTCAGCACTCTGGCAACATCGTTCAGGATCTCGTTGTCGATCACCATCATCTCAAGGCTGCTGGCTCCTTCCCAGCCGCTGCCTATCCCTGAGATGCTGTCTGCGCCTGCTAGCGCTGGCAGAAGGATGGTCATCATTCTCTCCAGACCCATCTGCATGTCCCATCTGGGGACATCAGAGGTCATTCCGCAAGCGTCGGCAACCATATTGTACTTCTTGGATAGCTGGACCATGGCAACGGACGCTATTGCCTCCTCAGGCGTACCCCAGAGGTCTCTTCCCGTGCGCGGGTCCATGAAACAGACCCTTCCGCTGTATACGGTCGGCAACCCGGGCTCGATCGATTGCATCAGCACAAGTCCTCCAAGCGTCTCAGCATTCTGCTGGGCCAGCGATCCGCCTATGCTCATCGGACCAGTTGCTCCGCATATTGGGCACGGGACAACTGTGAAAGGGATTCCGAGCTCCGCGCATCTGATCAGCACGTCGCACACACCCCTCGCGTACGTGAGGGGACTGCTTGGCGATCTGGAGATGTTGAGGAAGGGCCGCTTCCTGAATTCCTCGGTCCCGCCAGAGACGTGCGCGCACATCTTCATCATGTAGTCCACGGTCTGCTTGTTGTGTGCGACCTCAGACACCGTCTTGCTGGAATTCACTATGGCTGCCTCCAACGTCTTCAGGGGCAGTATCCCTGCAGGGACATCGTTAGGAACCACCAGGGTAGATGCCAGGAAGTTGTTCTGAAGGGCGTCCCCAAGGCGCACAGCCTTCTGCACGTCATCAATCGTCGAAGGCCTGATCTCGCCGGTCGTCAAGTCGATCATCTTGGGGTCGCCGCCACCTCCGTACGGAAAGATGTGCTCTCCGTCGTATGTGACGTCCCAGCTAGGGTTCCTTGCGAAGAATGTCGGGTTACGGGGAACCTTGCGCACAGCCTCCTCCACTATCTCTGGCGGGAAGGTCATCACGTCTCGTTTCGTGGGATGTTCCGACGCGCCGGCAGCGACGAGGCGCTTCCTTGCATCCTCGCTGTCGAACCTGATGCCCGTCCTTTGCAGGATTGACAGGGAGCGTTCGTGTATGCGGTCGAGCTGCTCATCGGTCAAGACTCTGAAGCTCGGCCTGCACGGGATGCCTTGCACCTAAAACACATCCTGTGGTGGCAGAATGCACGGATGCTTACAAATAGCCTCTTGCGGGAGGGCCAAGGCATCCGCTCCCATTGGTGAAATGAAAATTGTAACAACTTTATGGTTTGCGCATCGGATATGTAGATCGGGATTCACAGACGCTGCCTAGTAACGCTTGGGTGGCCTGTGCTTCTGATAACATTCCCTGCAGTACACGGGCCTTCCCTCAGTCGGCTTGAACGGGACCTGTGTTTCGCATCCGCAGTCAGAACACTTCGCGGTGTGCATCTCCCGTGGACGGGACGAGCCGTATCCGCGATCGTTCCTGCGTGGTCTGTCGTCGATGAGTACTACCTCCATCACTTCCCTCAGTCCCTGTTCTGGGGACAAAGGTATGAAGGGTGTTAACCTGCATAGTATATATCAATCTACTGGCAGAAGTTCTAATGGAAGTTGCCCATCCACAGGCACTTCTGGGCCCTGGTCATTCCTTCTTCTCGGCCTCTTCGGGCTGGGCAGGGCCCTGTCCTCCCTCCATCGCCTTCAGCAGCTCCTCGGTCTCCATCATCTTCTTCTTCGGTATCGAGCCCGGGACCAGCATGTCCATGAACTGCTCGAAGTGGTGTTTCTCGACGACGATCTTCTCCCTCTCCATCTCGAGGCCAGCAACCGCACTTATTGATTCAGAGCCCAGGCCGAACGACTGCACCCTCAGGTTCTGGAGGTCCTTCGCCAGGGCCTTCTCATGCTCTTCCAGCCGCGCTCCGATCCTCTCGAGCGCGAGCTCCTTCAGCATCTTCTCGAGGAACGCTATCTGCTCCTGCTTGGTCTTCTTGGACATCAGCATCAGGGCAGCCTCGTGCTTGAAGTCCAGTCTTGCGCCAGCGTGCTCCTCGTCCGTCTTGGCTATCCAGACCAGCGGATGCTCGGGCGAGTTGTATGTGACCTTCTCTGGAACGAGGGATTCCGCCGAGATCTTGACCGCAGGATCCCCTGAGGAGTGATAGACCGCGTAGAAGCTCATCCTCTCCAGGAAGTTTATCTCGAGGAACTCCCGCCTGTTCTTCTCGACTATGGTGGGATTCTCCTTCGCCAGCTCCTCCAGCACCATGCCCGGGGTCGCCTCAGGTTTCTTGTCCCCGAGGTACTTCGAGGCTCCCATGATGCACTTGAGGGGCTCATAAGTGCGCGTCATCCAGAAGGTCGGCGGGTATCCCATCCACGACCTCCTCTTGGCATCGTCCTCCTTTTTGACCTTGAGCTTGGAGAACGAGAAAGTCGAGAACTGGTATCGGATCCCGCCATCCTCCTTCTCCAGGACCCCGGCAGGGAGCCCTTCCTTGGCCACAATCCTGTCCGCCCAGAAGCCCAGCTCCGAGCGCAGCTTCGGCCTCGTCGTGGCCCCGTTCGCACTTATGTGGGCCAGTATCTGCCTCCGCGTGGGAGTGATGAGCCAGCTCAGCCAGAGAACGAATGACTTGGGCGAATCGATGTAAGGCACCGGCAGTATCGATCGGTCCGCGGCGGTTCCCCAGCCGGGCAGGACCGCCTGTCCGGGCGTGTGAGAGAACGACCTATCCAGGAATACAGACAGCGCGACATCATCTGTCTGTTCGAAAGGCTCCCTGATGGGCGCAGGCTCGATCCGGAGGTCCGAGTTGAGGAAGTAGTAGTTCTGCCTTTTCGAGTTGACTGGAACCAGCACGCCGCAATCGACTCCCTTGGCGAGAAGCGTTCTCATCTGGACGCTGCTCTTGTCCTTCAGGGGCCTGGTCTGCGCGCTCAGTGACATTCTCCGCATCGAGTCTGTCAGTGGGCTGCGCTCGATCTCCCGCCTGGTCAACGGCTGCTTGTGAAGCAGGGCGTACACGACCGCCCTCGACACGTTGTTCGTCAAGAACTCTCCGATCTCAATGGCCTTCTCCTTGGAGATAGGCAGAACCTGCTGCGACATCCCATCCACCCTGTGTTCTGATTTGCTTCAAATCGACTTCTGTCTACTTATAACTATTCCTAAAAAGCGCCTTGGTCCGCGATTTTGATTCAGGGCCAAGGATAATATGGTGCCGCGATCGGACCCGTGTTCGGACGCCGATCATCGCGACTTCAGTCTCTCCACTACCGCGTCGCCCATTGCGGTTGTGGACGTCTTGCCCCCGATGTCTGCGGTCTTCTTTCTGCCGCTCCTCAGCACTTCTCGGACCGCCTTCTCGATGTCCGCGGCTGCGGTCTTGTTTCCGAGCGTCTCCAGCATCAGTCCCGCCGACAGTATGGCGCCCACTGGATTGGCAATCCCCTTCCCCGCAATGTCCGGCGCGGAACCATGGACAGGCTCGAACATGCTCACGCCCGACGGGTTTATGTTCCCAGATGGAGCGAACCCCAGTCCGCCCTGCAGCGCCGCACCTAGATCGGTCAGGATATCTCCGAAAAGGTTGGGCGTCACGAGAAGCTTGAATCTCTCCGGGTTCCTGACCATGTGAAGCGCGACCGCGTCAACATACTGGAACTCCTTCGCGATGCCGTATTTCGAGGAGGTCTCTTCGACAACCTCTCGCCAGAGACCGTAGATCTCAGTGAGGACATTTGCCTTGTCGACCGAGGTCACGAGGTCTATGCCCTTCGTCTTGGCCAGTTGGAAGGCGTAGTCTATGACTCTCTTCGCCCCGTGCTTCGTGATCACTCCTATCTGGAATCCCAGCTCGGACTCGTCCTTGAGGTCGATCCCGACGTCGAACTTGGCCTCGAAGGCACGTCGGGTCATCACCAGCTCGGACTTGGAAAGCCCCGTCTTGACCCGGTTCCCCATGCCCACGTAGAAGTCCTCCGTGTTCTCCCTCACGAAGATCATGTCTATCTTGCGGTTCTCCCCAGCGAGCGGACACGGGACACCCTCGAACAGCTGCACGGGCCTCAGGTTAACGAACTGGTCGAAGTGGAAGCGAAGCCTGAGAAGGATGCCTTTCTCCAAGACACCGGGCTTCACCCTCGGGTCCCCGATCGCGCCCATGAGGATCGAGTCCTTCTTCGAAAGCCTCTGGATCGTCTCGTCCGAGAGCACCTCCCCGGTCTTGAGGTAGTGGCCCGCTCCGTTCGGGAACTCCTCGTATTCGAGCGACACGTTCCTGGTCTCCGCGACTGCGTCGATGACCTTCCTCGCCTCGCGGATGACCTCAGGACCGATGCCGTCCCCGGGGATCACGCCTATCTTCTGCATCCTAGCATCTCCTTGGTGTAGGGAATCAGCCCTCCCTTGTCCACAAGCATCATGACGAAAGGTGGATAGCCCTTGAAGTTCGCCCTCTTGCCCGTGGAGACGTTCTCGACTATTCCTCCGCCCAAGTCGACCGCGATCTCGTCCCCTTTCTTTGCGGGCAACTTCGCCTCGACGACTGGAAGGCCTATGTTGATCGCGTTCCTGTAGAATATCCGCGCGAAGGATTCGGCCACGACACAGGACACTCCCGCTCCCATGAGAGCCCTGGGCGCGTGTTCCCTGCTCGAACCACATCCGAAATTCCTTCCTGCGACTACGACGTCTCCCTTCTTGACGTTCCTCGCGAAATCAGGCATCGCCTTCTCGAAGGCGTGCGTCGCAAGCTCGGCGTTGTCCATGGTCACCAGATACTCCGCCGGAATGATCTGGTCCGTGTCAACATTGTCTTCGAAAGTCCATGCGCGTCCCCTGATCTGGCTCTTCACCTGGACACCTCCGCCGGATCCGCGATTCTTCCCTTGATTGCGCTCGCAGCGACCACTGCGGGACTCGCGAGGTACACCTCGGATTCCTTGGCTCCCATCCTGCCCACGAAGTTCCTGTTCGTGCTGCTCACGCATCTCTCTCCCGGAGCAAGCACGCCCATGTACCCTCCGAGACAGGCTCCGCAAGTTGGTCCGGAAACGAAAGCCCCGGCATCTGAGAAGGCCTTGACAAGTCCCTCTTTGACGGCTGCATCGAAGACTTCCTTCGTCGCAGGCACCACTATCATACGGACGTTCTTGTGGACCTTCTTGCCCTTCATAATCTTGGCGGCAATCCGGAGATCCTCTATTCGGCCGTTCGTGCACGAGCCGAGGTATGCCTGGTCAATCTCAACACTCACCTCGCTGGCAGGCGCGACGTTGCTCGGAAGGAATGGCTTGGCGACGACTGGGACTATCTCAGATCCATCGTATTCCCTGGTGTCAATGTACTCTGCATGTTCATCCGCAAGAACAGGTGTGTACCTGCCTCTGACCCTTCCCTTCAGGTATTCGAACACCTTCTTGTCGGGTGGTATCAGACAGGCCTTCGCACCTGCTTCGATGCCCATGTTGGATATCGTGATCCTGTCAGCCACGGGCAACGCGGAGATCGAGCCGCCGGAGACCTCCATGGAAGCGTACCTCGCGCCTTCCACGCCGATGTCCCCTATGATGGTCAGTATGACGTCCTTCCCGGAGACGAACTTGCCGAGTCTCCCGTCGACCTGGAATCTGATCGACTCTGGTACCTTCAGCCAAAGGACCCCCCGAGCGAAGACCGTCGCAGCTTCCGTGCTCCCGATGCCTGTCGCGAACGCACCCAGGGCGCCGTACGAACATGTGTGCGAATCCGCGCCCACAATGAGTCTTCCCGGGGCCACGAACCCTTGCTCGATCATCAGCTGGTGGCACACGCCCCCAGAGCCGACCTCGAAATAGTTCTTCAGCTTGTGTTTCCTGGCGAAGTCCCTCATCTTCTTTGCCTGCTTGGCCGAGGCGACGTCCTTGTTGGGGACGTAGTGATCGGGTATGAGGACGACCTTGTCTCTCATGATCGGGGCGCACAAGCCCTCGAACTCGTCGAATGCTGCGGGTCCCGTGATGTCGTTGACCATGACATAGTCTACAGAAGCCTCGACGATGTCTCCCGCATGGACATCCTGCTTCGACTTCGCTGTAATGATCTTCTCTGCTATCGTCTTGCCCAATAACCTCACCCGGTACCGATCCTGGTCGATCAATAGGCCTTCTTCTTCCCGGCAGTCCCGTTCTGGGCGCTCAGCTTCCTGCCCCAGAGCCTGTTGAGTCCCTCGACCATCGCATCCACGCTCGTCGTCACGATGTCCGAGCCGACGCTCTTGCCGAGCGAGAGGAGCATCGCGTCCTCGCAGTCCCCCAGCTTCACGGTCACCTCGCAAAGTGCGTTGGACCCACCTGTGATCGCCTCGAGCTTGAACTCCTTGAGCACGATATTCTTCGAAACCGCAGCTCTCATGGCGTTCAGGCTCGCATCAATCGGGCCGACGCCCGTCTCAGACGCGCGCCTGGATTCGCCGTCGATGTTGAGTATGACAGTGGCAGTCGGAGTGAAGTTGAGGCCGGTGAAGACCGTGAACTCCTCGAGCTTGATGACAGGCTCGGCCTCCTGACCGATCACATCATAAGCGACTGCGAGCAGCTCTGCGTCATCCAACTTCTTCCCAGATTCGGCATACTTCTTGACCCTCGCCACAGTCTCCTTCATCTGGTCGGGCGGAAGCTCCAGGCCGTACTCCTTGAGCTTGTTCTGGATCGCGTGGACTCCCGAGTGTTTGCCGACAACGAATGTCCTCTCCTTTCCGACAATCTCGGGCCTCATGGGCTCGTATGTGGAGCACTCGCTGAGCACGCCATGGACGTGTATCCCTGATTCGTGTGAGAATGCGTTCTCTCCGACGATGGCCTTGTTCGGAGGCACGGCTATGCCAGTGAGCTGCGACACGAGTCTTGATACGAAGGCCATCTTGCGGGTGTTGATGTTGGTCTTCACGTTGTAGAACGCCTGGAGGCCCATCACTACCTCCTCGAGGGCGGCATTCCCTGCACGTTCTCCAAGGCCGTTGATCGTCGCGTGGATCTCCTCTGCTCCTCCGAGGACTCCAGCCAAAGAGTTGGCGACTGAGAGGCCGAAGTCATCGTGACAATGGACTGCGAGCGGGACCTTCGTGTTCTTCCTGATCTCCGCCACGAACTGCATCATCGCCGGAGGAGTCATGACTCCGACCGTGTCCGGGATGTCTATCCTGTCGACCCCGACCTCCTCTATTGCGCGGTGCACGACATCGAGGAAGGACAGGTCCGTCCTGGTGCCGTCCTCGCAGCTGAACTCGGCGATGAGGCCGTGGTCCTTGGCATACTGGACGGAGGTCACCGCTTTCTCTTTTGCCTCCTCCTGGGTGATCTTGAGCTTCTTCTCGAGGTGGACCTTCGAAGTGGCGAGAAAGATGTGGACGGAGTCGACATCGCACTTGATGGCGGCGTCGATGTCGCTCTTCGACGCCCTGCAAAGGGAGCATATCTCGCTGTTCAGCCCGGCCCCCGCTATCCTCTTGATGGCATCGGCCTCGCCCTCAGAGTTGACTGCGAATCCTGCCTCAATGATGTCCACGCCGAGCTCGTCGAGTGCTTGAGCGATCTTCAGTTTGTCCTCGCTGGATAACGCCACGTTCGGCGTCTGCTCCCCGTCCCTGAGGGTCGTGTCGAGTATCTTGATCCTCTCAGGCATCCTGGTCGAGGCGAATATCTTCTTGTTGTACTCGCTCACGAACATCCCGGTCTCGGGTATCTTGAACGCTATCTCCATTTCGTCTCTAGCACTCTCACTCGGAGTTTGTGTCGGCATCATCACACTCTCCAAAATCCTCCACTGCAGTGCTCAAGCTAGAATAAGCAGCCCCAAGGGCAGGAGAATCAACCCGTTGCCATTGTGCTCCATTCTAGTCCTCCGCATTCAGTGGTGTCACGCATGGGCGTGACATGGATGGTCATGCCCTGAAGCGATATAAATCTTTGTTGACCCCTGCCAGCTGGTCAGACTGGCCATCAGTGTGCATCGCCTCCTTGGGCCCATTCTGCAAGAGTAGAAATACCTCGTTTCCAGTACGCGCCCTGATACTATTGACCAAGGATCGTTTGGTTGCGTTCCAGGGAGAGCCGGGAGCGTATTCGGAAGACGCCTGCTTCAAGTATTTCGGCAAGAACACGAGGATGCTCCCTGTCCCGGACTTCCAATCGGTGTTCGAGGCTGTCGAACACGACAAGGTCTCCCACGCGATCGTCCCCGTGGAGAACTCCATTGAGGGGAGCGTCGCCCAGGTGAACGACCTGCTCTTGGACCACGACCTGACCATATCCGGGGAGGTCATCGTACCAGTGAGACACTACCTGATGGCCTACGACGATGCCACGATCGAAAGCGTCAGGGAAGTGATCAGCCACCCGCAGGCCCTGGGACAGTGCAGGAAGTTCCTGTCAGCTCACCCCGAGTGGAGGGTGATGCCGTCCTACGACACAGCGGGAAGCGCGAGGATGGTCGCAGAGGCGAAGAGGCTCGATTTAGCAGCCATAGCTAGCAAGCGGGCCGCGGCGGTGTACAAGCTGAAGGTCCTCAAGGAAGAGATCCAAAGCGAAGCGGTCAACTTCACCAGGTTCTTCGTTCTCGAGAAGAACCCGCCCCCAGTCCAGGGAGCCAACAAGACATCGATAGTGTTCGCCACAAAGAACGTGCCCGGGGCCCTCCACATGTGTCTCGGGGAGTTCGCGTCTCGCGGGATGAACCTGTCGAAGCTCGAGTCGAGGCCGAGGAAGAACAAGCCCTGGGTGTACGTCTTCTACGCAGATCTGGACGGAAGCATCGACGACGCGAACTGCCATGAGGCCATCGGGGGACTTCTCAAGACGGGTGCGTTTGTCAAGGTCCTAGGGTCTTACAAGAAGGCGGACTAGACCTTCAGCCTCTTGCATCTTTCCCGTGGTTGCCCCTTTTATCAGTATTCCTAAAACAGTCCAAAAGCCATCTAGCAAATCTGCAAATCGCGCTTTTTTGCTCCCATCAGCCGCGCAGAACCTCATTGCGCCCCTGTTCTGAAAACCCTTGACTCGCGTTTCAGCTCGGCGACTCCTTCAGTACCTCTCACAACTCTCCGGTCCCTCTCCAACAATGCGAGGTCCTTTCCGTCATACGCGCTCGGGTGAACCGCGATCAGGAGGCGCGATCTCGTGACCCAAGCCGTCTCGTTGAGGATGTCCAGTGTCTTGAGCACCTTCTTGAACTCGTTGTATGTGGAGATGTATTCGATTCCGTCTACGAGGACTATGCTGTTGGGATTGGACTCCATGAATCTCACTATCGTGTCGGAGAGTACCGCAAGGCTCGTCGGGGCTACGCGCATCTCCCCTGGCGATTCCGTGAGCCATATGATCGGAGTGACCTGGAGCTTGTGCTTCTCTCGTATCTTGTCTGGGTAATCCCTCGTAACCACCAAACCTCTTGTTATGAGGAACTCGAGCGCGGCCGCGGCGGATTCTTCCTCTCCCGGGATCGCGGCGTCTGGCCTCAGGGGCATCGAGATCAGGTCGGAGAACAACTCGAACGCCGATTCCGGTTTCTCGTCATGGATGAGATATGCCCCGCGGGGGATGTCATAGTCCCTGAAGCCCTCCCTTCTCACGCTCTCCGTCTCGGGGTCGATTACAATCGCAACGAACCCGGTGGCCAGGGTTATGCGGACCATGGCCGCAAATAGTACCAGGACGGCCCAAGAGCTGAAATCATACTCCTCATACCCCGCGGCCATGTCGAGCAGCAGGTCGACCGCGAACTCGACCGCGACTATGCCTGTCCACACAATCGGCAATGTCGCGAAGCCGATGGTGGTCTGCCGCGTCAATCCCGCATAGCCTCCCCCGTGCTTTCTGACCGACGCCAGGCCAGTCTGGATCGCGATTGAGAAGATGATGTACATGACGGTCGCATAGAGCATCCATTGACTCTTGTTCAGCAGCTCACTCGCCTCCGGATGCTCTATTGCTGTGATGACTATCAGAACCAGGCCAGCCAGGCCCCAGACAGTGATGATGTTGATTGGTCGACCTTTTATCCACTTGGCGAACTGCACGATGTCGTCGTACCTGCTGTATCTCGTCAGGAGTGCGACAAGGCACACAGCAAGCCACATCTCCGCGATCATGAAGTCCGTTTCGATAGTTGGTCGGAGGTCGGCAAACCATCCCCCGAGTAGCGCAGCCAACAGTTCCAAGATCCACTGCGCCGCAAGCGCAACCACGAATGCGATGACGATCCAGCTTCTCACCGTCCTCAGGAAGTTCTGCTTCACTCTGTTGATCCTGATGGCGAAGTAAGCCAATACCAGGAATCCGATGATTGTCGGGAGTACTCTTGACAGGAATTCCGATATGTCCAAATTCAGCCGCCTCCAGCCGGGCCGACCGGGTGTTCCCATTCCCTATTGAATCGAAGGTCAAGAAGTTTTCCGATGAAGGAGGGAGTCCACATTTCCCTCACCGCAACTTGCCTCCTTGGCCGCTCAGGTGAAGCGCAAGATTAGTATAGTCAGTAGCCACTTCGAAGCTCGCAAAGCCGCCCTGTGGGCGGGAAGAAGAAGCACGCAGCTGCAATATCAGCATGTGTCAGAACCAGGGGGAGGAATAGCGTTCTGGTGATTGGCGCGAGATTCGAGCATAGCCTGCGTGCTATTGACGAGAACATATCAGAGGGGGAAAAAGAGAATGAAAGTGGGCAGGAAATCGCTATGCGTCATGGTCGTCTTAGCGCTGTCTCTGAGCATGGCCGCGGTCCTTGTGTCAACGCCTGCATCGAGCAGCGGAGAGAACCTGGCGCTTGAGAAGTTTGAACCTGACCTCAAGAAGCAGCTCGATGAGACCCTGAAAACGTCTCCGAGCTCGATGCTGAGGACCGTTGTGTTCCTGACTCCAGGGACTGATGTGTCCAGACTTGCAGCTTCGCTCGCTTCAAGAGGAGCAGTAGTGATTGAGTCGTATTCGGTGTTGGGCGGTCTGGCAATTTCAGCATCCGCTGACTCGCTGGTCGAGATCGCATCCCTTGCGGAAGTCGACAGGATACTCGTGGATGAGAAGCGATCAGCGGTACCGGTGCCTGAAGGGGATTTCGCCTGGGACCTCGAGATGATGGGGTACACCGGAGGAATCTGGAACGCGTCCACGCCTTACGTGATGGGCGCGGACAAGGTGTGGGATGAGGGCATCACCGGAAATGGTGTTGTCGTTGCCGTGCTCGACACGGGCACGGACATCCATCAGGCCGACCTGGCTGACGCCATCTTCGACTACAAATCCTTCACGAGCGAGGAGTTCCACGACGCGGATGGGCATGGCACTTCGACTGCTGGTCTCATCGCGAGCAGGGCCGTGAACACGTACTATGGGTTCATCAAGGTCCAGGGACTCGCCCCGGAATCCATGATAATGGCAGGGAAGGTCCTTGGGGATGACGGATATGGCTGGGATTCCTGGATCATCGCTGGAATCGAGTGGGCAGTAGCGGGCGATGATGGAATGCCGGGGACAGGGGACGAGGCCCAGATAATCAGCATGAGCCTTGGTGGGCTTGAGGTGCCAAACGATGGCAACGACCCGTCCTCCTTGGCGCTCGACCGGGCAGCGGTACTCGGAGTAGTGAGCTTCGTTGCCGCAGGGAACGAGGGAATGGGCCGCGGGACCATAGGCTCTCCTGGAGTCTCCAAGTCGACGATCACCGTCGGCGCCTCGACCAACAGCGCAGAGGCGTTCTACTTGCTCGGGTATTGGCCTTTCACGAAGACGAACGGGAAGTATCTCGCTCAGGATTACGAGAACAACCACATGATCTGGTGGAGCTCAAGAGGCCCGACCGCTGACGGCAGAATCGATCCCGATCTGGCCGCAGTGGGCGCATGGGGCCCAGCTCCGACACCCGGGAACACTGTGGAGCTTCAGTTCGGAGGAACCAGCATGGCCACACCTGTGGCAGCTGGAGTGGGCGCGCTCGTTTATCAGGCCTACACGAAGGCCTACGGAAAGGCCCCGACTCCTGCACAGATGAAGGCGATCCTGATGGGGACCGCGAAGGACCTCGGATACGGACCTGCCGAACAGGGAGCTGGCAGGGTGGATGCATATGCGGCATACGAGGCGGCAGTTGGCCTGCGCGATGTGGGCGGGACCACCTCGATATCGCTGACGCTTTCACCAGGCCAGTCGAAGAAGGTCAACCTGGGCACGAACGAGATATCATCGAGGGTGTTCATGCTAGACAGCTCCTTCCAGACATCTGGACAGGTGCAGATAAACAAGGACTGGTTCTACGGCTTGGAGGTTCCTGAGGGCATAAGCTACCTGCATTTGGACCTCGCATTCGATCAGACCTACCTGTTCACCTACGACGTGCACGAGTTCACGGGCATTGGCTTCACGGACGATCACCTGAATGTTGTTCTCTACAAGGTGGAGAACGGCGGCTGGACGATGGTGAACTATGCCTACGACCACACGAACACGCAGGAGCTCAATGCGGTGGTCACGCCCGGGTCCTATGTGTTGAGGGTGTGGGGAGCCCAATATGAGAACAGGCTGATCCCGTTCGACCTCAACTTCGAGATGTACAAGACTGTCGAGTGGAGCTGGTTGACCTCCAACGGGCCCATGGCGACCATCAAGGTTCCGCAGGATGCACAGGCAGGCACTCATCTGGCGTTCATCGAGGTTGCTCGGAACGGAGCCAAATCCCTGATTCCAGTTGCGGTGACCGTCCCGATGAGGATCGGCGTTACTGTCTCCGGTTCGATCGAGGTCGGCCACGGGATATGGAGTTCCATGGAGGGCGACTGGGTGTACTATGTCGTCAACGTGCCTTCCGGATCGGAGGCATTGACGGCCACGCTTACATGGAATGACTGGAACACCGACATGGACCTGTACCTGATCAACCCAGCAAGGGATGTAGTCGCTGCGTCCTTGACGCCATATCTTGGAGGAGGCCTGTACGGGCCATGGACGACCGCTACCGGAGGCACCGCGGAGGTCGTGACCGTGGAGAAGCCAATGGCAGGAAGATGGATGATTGGGATGCAGAATGTGTTCTTCGGAAAGTTGTTCGAGGAACCGTACCAGCTGGTCGCGTCGCTGAGCTCGCCGGTGGCTTTCGGGGATGCTGCGGTATTGCTGTCAGCCTCTCCTGGTATGCCAGCAACGGCCACCACTACGATCTCGAACAGCCTCGATCACCAGCTGACCTTTGGGCTGATGCCGGTCAAGAGCGAAGTTGTCCTGGAGACGGAGGTCATTGCGGACACCATCAGTTCGGTCAACATCGGGGGAACTGGGTATGCGGAGATGCTCATCACGGTGGCCCCAGGGACGATTTTGATGGATCTGAATATCATGTGGTCCAACCCTGACGCGGATGTTGATGTCGTTGTCTACGCTACTGACGGCAGCAACCGCGGGGTGCTTCGGAGCAACGGCCAGTCCCTGAGCGTAGCCAACCCCGTGCCAGGCGAGTGGTTCGTGGCGGTGTCTCTGTCGAACACGGACGTTACCACTGAGTTCGAGCTGACCAAGACGGTCGCAGTGCACCCTGCCTGGACAGAGCTCTCGGTCTCGCCCATGCTCGTCAAGCTGGAACCCTTGGGCTCGGAGTCCCTGACTCTGACGGTCAGCGCGCCGATGCCGGGCACATACACGGGCATGGTGGTCGCATATGATGCGCTCACTGGATGCGTGTACGACAGGCTGGCCGTGACGCTGGTTGTGAGCTAGGAACTCGGCAGCAGCAAACCCCTTACAACAAACCTTTTCTCTCGGTTTTCTGCCTATCAATCAGGAGAGCCAATCATTCGTTTCCAACGACCGCTCCCAAGCTGGCGGAGCTGACCCAGTCCCGGTATCTCTTGAGGTAACCTGTCGGGTTCGATCTTGGAGGTCTCCGCTCTTTGAGCCGCGCCTTGATTTCCTTCTGCGACAGCAGCACCTCGATCTCTCTCGAGTCCAGGTCTATCCTGACGATGTCCTTGTCGCGAACCGCCGCGATGGCGCCCCCGACATAGGCCTCTGGGCTCACATGACCTATCGAAAGTCCTCTGGTTCCCCCGGAGAACCTCCCGTCCGTGATGAGCGCAACCGACTCTCCCAGCCCGATCCCCCAGAGGATCGCCGTGACGCTGAGCATCTCAGGCATGCCCGGCCCTCCCTTCGGCCCGACATATCTCACGACGACGGCATCCCCCTTCTTGACCTTGCCAGCGAGCATCGCCTCAGTCGCCGATTTCTCGGAATCGAACACCTTGGCCGGTCCCTCGAACTTCCTCATGTGCTGCGGGACCGCGGACTGCTTGATGACGCACCCCTCGTCCGCGAGATTGCCGCAGAGCACGGCTATGCCGCCCTCCTCGTGGTACGGCTTGTCGAGCTCTCGGATGACGTCTCCATCCTTCACCTTCGAGTCCTTTGCTATCTGGAGCACCGAAAGCCCCTCGACGGTCCTCGCATCCTTGAGCTTGTCGCAGAGCCTGGACAGGACAGCTGGAATTCCTCCTGCGCTGTCGAGGTCGATCATGAAATGCTCCCCTCCTGGCTTCAGGGCCACGATGTGCTTCGTGTCGCGGGAGATCTGGTCGAACAGCTCCAGGTCGAGCTTGATCCCGAACTCCTTGGCTATGGCGATGAGATGCATGCATGTGTTTGTGGATCCCCCGATGGCATTGTCCACTCTGAGCGCGTTCTCGAAGCTGTTTCGGGTGACGATCTCCCTCGGCCTCGTCCCGTCCCGGGCGATATCGACAGCCAGCATGCCGGTGCGCATCGCGATGTCAAGCTTCTCCTGGGATATCGCGTGCGAGGTCGCGCATCCGCGGATGCTCAGCCCGAGCGCCTCGGTGAGGCAGGCCATGGTGTTCGCCGTGAAGAGGCCGGAGCAGGAGCCCGGTCCCGGACAGGCCCTTCTCTCGATTTCCTCGAAGTCGTGTTGCGTGATCCTACCAGCGCTGACTTCCCCGACGGCCTCGAATATCGAGATCACATCAAGCCTCTGGTCCTTGTACGTCCCAGGCATCATCGGGCCGCCGGTCAAGATGACAGCGGGCACGTCAAGGCGGCCACACGCCATGAGCATGCCAGGGGTTATCTTGTCGCAGTTGGTCACTCCGACCCATCCGTCAGCCATGTGCGACTCGATCATCGACTCGACGGTATCGGCAACTATCTCCCTCGACGGGAGCGAGTACCGCATTCCGTCCAGACCCATGGCGATACCGTCACATATCCCCATGACTCCGAACTCGAAGTGGGCCCCTCCGGCCTTCTCGATGCCTTTCTTGACCTCGGCCACCAGCTTGTTCAGATGGATGTGCCCAGGCACTATGGTGCTGTAGGAATTGGCGATGCCTATGAGCGGTTTTGTCAAGTCTTCGTCGCTCATGCCCAGGGATCGTAGCAATCCCCTTGCTGCCGCTCGCTCCATCCCGTCCTTGAGCTTGCTGCTCCTCAGCGGCGGACCGTCATGCTTCGCCATGTTCAAACCCCAAGCTTGAAGTCATCGTGCAAAGCCTCCACCGCCTTCTTCGCGTCGTGCTTCTGGATGATGAATGATATGTTCAGCTCGGATGATCCCTGGGCGATCGCCCGGATGTTTATGTCGTCCTTCGCCATCGTCCCGAAGATCCTCGCGGCCACTCCCGGAGTGCCCTTCATGCCAGCTCCGACGACAGCAACAATGCTCAGTCCATCCTCGATTGAGACTTCCCTGACCTGTTTCGATCCGAGAAGTGATAGCTCCAGCGCGTTCTGCGCTTTTGTTCCGCCGCTTTTCGGTATCGCGAGCGTTATGCTCTCCTCCGAGGAGCTCTGCGATATCATCAGCACATCGATTTCCTGATCCGTGAGTATCTGGAGAACCTTGGCCGCAAGCCTCGGCGTTCCCACCATGCTCGCTCCGCTCACGGTGAGGAGGCTCACATCCGCGATGTTTGTGATCGCCTTGACGACGTCTCCTGCCTTCACCTTGACCTCGCTCACAATCGAGCTTCCGGCTCCGTCGGGATCCCTCAGGCTCTTCACTTTGAACGGGAGCTGGTATTTTGCCGCACACTCCAGGGCTTTCGGGTGGACGACCTCCGCGCCGAAATGGGCCAGCTCCATCGCCTCTGCGAACGATATCGACCTGATGACCTTTGCAGATTTCACGAGCCTCGGGTTGGCGGTCATGAGGCCGTCAACGTCCTTCCAGACCCAGACCTCATCAGCCTTGAGGCTCGCCGCAATGATCGAGGCGGTATAGTCCGACCCTCCGCGGCCTATCGTGGTCTGGACTCCGTCTTGTGTGCTAGCAATGAATCCGCACACTACCGGGACATTGCCCTCTTCCAGCAACGGGGCAAGATTCTGTTTAACCTGGAGAGAGGTCACGTTCATGAGCGGTGAGGCGTCCCCGAACCTGTCGTCGGTGATTATCCCGGCCTCGCCTCCCGTCAATGACTTCGATTTCATGCCGAGGTCCTGGAGGATACCACTGAGTATCGGGGCTACCAGTTTCTCGCCATATCCGAGGACATAGTCCTTCGACCGCGGAGTCAGCTCGCCGATGTGCGCTACGCCTACCAGTATGTTCTTGAGCTCGTCCGCCCTGGCATCGACCGCCTTGGCGGTATCGGCCAGAACCTGCTCATCCATTATCGAGGCCTCTGCGGCCCTCTTGTGTTTCGCGACGAGCGCCTCGATGAAATCCTTGACTCGGTCCTTCGAGCCCCTGCCCGCGTGCTTCGAGATTTCGATCAGCGAGTCCGTGACTCCCTGCATGGCGGAGGTCACCACGACGAGCTGATGTCCTTCCTTGTGATGCTTGCGCACGATGGTGCCGACTTTTCTGAGCTTGTCGCCGTCCGCGACGCTGCCCCCTCCGAACTTCATCACTATTCTCATGGCTGAACCTACCGGAAGCGAGGACCACCCAAAATAACTATCGGGCGAAGGACCTCCTGATCTCGATCAAATCCCTCATCACGGAGCTGGCTGTCTCCTTGCCCCCGGCTCCTTTTCCAACAAGGGTTATCTCCCCCGCAGGGTCCGTGTTGAACGATATCGCGTTGAATGTCCCGCTGACGTTGAGCGGATGTGCCATCGGTATCTCCTCAGGGGAGACCTTCGCCACTTTGTCCATGCGCCCCACAAGCTTCACGACCTTGCCTCTCGCCTTTGCAGACTGGACATCCTTGGCGGTCACTCCCGTTATCCCCTCTGTTCGAACATCCGTGATCGACAGGCTCGACCCAAGAACGTAGTTGGACACGATCACGAGCTTGCATGCGGTGTCGAAGCCCCCAACGTCATAGGTGGGGTCTGCCTCAGCGTAGCCCAGCCTCTGTGCCTCTGCCAGGGCGGTCTTCATCTCCGCTCCCGCCCCGGCCATCTCGCTGAGGATGTAGTTCGATGTGCCGTTCAGGATCCCGCTGATGGAATGTATCTTGCTCCCCTCGAGGCACCTCTTCGCGAAATCCAGCACTGGTGTCCCGCCCCCGACCGTCCCGCTGAATTTGAACATCACCTTGTTGTGATGTGCCAGCTCAATCAGGGCCGGCATGGCGAGCGCCAGAGGCCCTTTGTTCGTGCAGATGACGTGCCTGCCCTCTTTCATCGCGGTGCGCACGTGGCTCAGACCAGGCTCGCCCTTCGTGAGCTCTGTTGGAGTGGCCTCCACGACAACTTCGCATTCAGTGTCCCTGATCACATCGACCGAGTCCCTTCCGTCCCGGTAGAAGTCGTCCCCGAGCAGCGCGAGGGAGCCTTTCTCCTTCTTTGACCTCAATGCTTTGTTCAGGTCGAGCCCGTCCGGTGACACGGCAGCACCCTTCCTGTCGACTATGGCCACGATCTTCGGCTTGAGGCCGTACTCCCTTGCGAGCATGCTGGCCTGCAGTCCGACTAGATCCGCGAAACTCTGCCCAACCACTCCGAAACCGATCAGGATGATTCTAATCCCAACCACCGTCCAGCAGTTTGCGCAGTGCATCGATTGAAGCGTCTATGACTCTCGGCTTGGAGCTCTGTGTGACCGCGATGTCTGGGTCCTTGAGGCCATGGCCAGTGCACACGCAGACGATGCGTTCGTCTTTGTCGAGCCTCCTCGCCCTAATGTCCTTGATCAGGCCGGCAAGCGATGCCGCTCCTGCCGGTTCGGTGAATATCCCCTCGCGCCTTGCAAGCATCTTCTGAGAGGCAAGTATCTCGTCGTCGGTCACGGTTGAAGAGGCGCCTCCTGATTCCCTGATCGCCCTGATGGTCTTCTTCCAGTTGGCAGGGTTGCCTATCCTGATCGCCGTGGCGACCGTCTCGGGCCTCGCCACCGGTTCCATACTGTCCAACTTCGCCTCGAACATGTGCGCTATCGGTGCTGCCTTCTCCGCTTGAATGCCTCGTATGCGAGGATGCCCTTGCACAAAACCCAGGGACTCGTACTCGGCGAACCCTTTCCAGTACGCGGCTGAGTTGCCGCCATTGCCCACTGGTATGTACAGCAGATCGGGGCATCGCATCTCCATCTGGTCACAGATTTCGAAGGCCGCCGTCTTCTGCCCCTCTATCCTAAATGGATTCACGGAGTTCAAGACATAGAGCCCCAGCTGCTCCGATGATTTCATCACAATGTCCAGGGCCTCGTCGAAGTTCCCCCTGACTGATGCGACGAGCGCACCGTGCATCATGGCCTGGGATAGCTTCCCCAGGGCGACCTTTCCTTCCGGGATCAGGACGACGCATTTCACGCCCGCGAGGCCGGCGTATGCCGCCAGTGAAGCAGACGTGTTGCCGGTGGATGCACATGTGACAACCTTCGTTCCAAGTTCCTTGGCCTTCGTGATGCCTACAGTCATCCCCCGGTCCTTGAACGACCCTGTGGGGTTGGTGCCGTCGAACTTGATCCAGAGGTTCTTGAGGCCCAGCTCCTTTGATATGTTGTCGCATTTGAGGAGCGGGGTTCCTCCCTCGTCAAGCGAGTAGATGCGCGAGTCGGGAGATATCGGCAATAGCTCCCTGTACCTCCACACGCAGAGGGGCCTGTTTCTCCAACCACCCTTGTCAAGTCTTTCTCGGGCTTGAGCCAAGTCAACGCGAATCTCGAGGAGGTTGCCGCAGGCCGAGCATGCATAGATGGGCTTCGTCATCTCGTGCTCTCTGCCGCACTCGATGCATCTCAACTCGAACATAGCCACAATACCTGCCCCACGGAGCGGGCGCCCACTATGTTTAGTGTAAATATAAGCCCTTCGCACCGCTGGACAGCACGGGAAGGCCTGTCCGCACGACTCCTGGCATGTGCATTTGGCTCATCCGAATCAGGGGATCTGCCGGTGCGAGCAGCTTAATATGCCAGCACTACATGCCGCTCATCGCCAGGTGCGCGGAATGCCCCACTCGAAGGTCGTCGTGTCTTCCCCTGCAACCATCGCAAACTTCGGCCCAGGTTTTGATTCGTTCGGATTGTGTCTGGACTCTCCAAGGGACCAGATATCCATGCGCGCCCTCCCGAACGGGAGACACGAGGTCAAGATCCTCGGGAAGTACGACCTGCCGAGAGACCCGGAGAAGAACACCGCGTCCTTCGCGGCCATGAGACTTGCGGAGCTCTGTGGAAGGGAGCGCGTGGGCTTCGGTATAACTATCAGGAAAGGCATGAAACCTGGAAGCGGGCTCGGGAGCAGCGCGGCATCGTCGGCCGGAGGCGCCGTCGCAATGGCGACCCTCCTTGGCCTCAGGAACAGAGAACTGGTCCTCGAGGCCGCGGCCATGGGCGAGGAACTCGTGGCCGGCTCGAGGCATTTCGACAACGTGTCCGCCGCGATCTACGGAGGGTTCACTGTGGTCTCCGACATGCGCACGAGGACGATAATCCAGATCAGGCCTCCGAGGTTCCAGATAATCGTGGCCCTTCCGGACATAGTGGTCAAGACGAGAAGGGCGCGCGAGATCTTGCCCGAGACAGTAGGCATCAAAGATGCTGTCTGCAATGTTGGCTGGGCATCGGGGATGCTGCACGCCATGATGAAGCGCAACCCAAGGCTGATCGGGCAATACCTGGATGACAAGCTCGCGCTTCCGTACAGAAGGAAGCTCGTGCCGGGCTACGAAGCGGTTCGGGCCGAGGCACTCAACGCCGGCGCATACGGAGTCTCCATCGGGGGTTCCGGCCCAGCAGTATTCGCGATATCGCAGGGGAATGCCGCGAGGATCAGGCAGGCCATGGTCCGCGCCTTCAAGTCCGCCGCTGGACTCAGGGCCCAGTCCTTCGTGACTGTCCCCGGGACCGGCGCGAAGGTCGAGAGGCTGGTGCGCTGAGATATCCTATCTAGAACACGACCTTCTCTCCAGGGACTCTGGGGAACAGCGTGACGTCCCTGATGTGCTTCTGCCCGGCCAAGAACCGGACCATCCTCTCGACGCCAAGGCCGCCTCCCACTGTCGCAGGTATGAGCCCCTTCCTCGAGACCTCCAGGTACGATTCGTACGCGGCCACGTTGGTCTTCCTCTCCCTCATCTTCCTGACTATCTCGTCGTGCTCCCGCTCCCGTTCCCCCCCGGACAGAGCCTCCCCGAAGCCCTCGGGCCAGAAGACGTCGTAGTTGTGGAAGTACCCTCTCGTGTTCTTGTCCTCCCTGTCGTAGAACTCGCGTCTGAAGTTGGTGATCCAGAAGGGATCCTTGGCCTCCTGAGAGGCTATCCCCTCGAAGTCCTCTCCGTGCAGTCCCTCAAGCTCTTTGGATTCGTAGACTTTGAGCGGGAGCTCCGGAACCCTGAGATCCCGTCCGAGCGCCCTTAGATCCTCCGAGCATTCCGCGATCACGAACTTGTACACGTGCTCAAGCATTCTATCCACGAACTGCATGAATTCGTGCTTCGTCTTCTCCCTGAACTCGATGTCCACCTGGGTGAACTCGAACAGGTGCCTGCCCGAATCCTTGAGCTTGCCATCTTCCAACCTCACGTTGGGGGACATGAAATAGATGCTGGGCACCCCTTCGTTCAGAAGGGAAAGCTGCTTGTGCAGTATCATGCTCTTCGTGAGGTGGAACTGTTGACCGTAGTACTCGACCCTGGCGTCGAAGTGCGGGTGGTTCAGCGGATCGGTCATCGGGGACAGGATTATGGGCATCGCCTGGACGACTCCACGTTCGTACATGTAGTCGTGTATCCCCTTCAACGCAGCGCTCTGGATCCTTAGAATGCTGACTATCTTGCTCGACCTTATGTGCGACAGCGTGTCGTCCATCGTTCACCACCTCTCTATGACGGTCACGCACGCTGAGTATATCATCATTTCGACAGAAATATTGTCTAATAGCCAATTCAGTGGCAATGTATATATATCAAAACCGTCATTATGACGGAACATGCTCGACGAGAAGGACTCAGCGATACTCGAGGAGCTCATGAAGGACTCTCGAAAGACGACCAAGGCCATCGCGAGGGAGCTCGGGATCCCAAGAGCCACCGTCCACGATCGGATCGTGAAGATGGAGGCGAAGAAGGTAATCAGGAAGTACACGGCGGTGCCTGATTTCTCCCAGCTCGGCCTCGGAGTCACCGCCTTCGTGCTGGTGCAGTTCGAGCCCGAGAAAGGGACATCTCAGAGGGAGACCGCGGACGAGATCTCCTTGCTGCCCGGCATTTTCGAGGTCCACATGATATCTGGGGAATATGACATGCTCCTCAAGGTCCGCGGAACGAGCATGGAGGACATCGGAAGGCTCGTGATCGACAGGCTGAGGGAGATAAAAGGAGTCGCCAGGACGCTCACCTGCGCCTGCTTCACGACCGTGAAGGAATAACGCATCCTCTACTTTCTCATCCTCTTGCCTACAAGCCTCTGGGCCGTCTCCGCGACCTCGGACCTCAAAGGTTCCACGTGGTGTTCCTTGAGAATTCTTCGGACCTCCTCCCCCGTCCGGGCCATGAGGTCCTTCGAACCCCGCGCCACCCAAGTGTCGTACGAGGTCCTGTCCGTCACAACTGGCATGAAATGCTCCGTCCTGAAGTGCTCCATGGTGTGGCGTTGGCCGAGGTAGTCCCTGCCTATGCCCACCTTGTGTATGACCTCCAGGGCGAGCGTTTCGTCATTCACCTCTATGCCCTGGGCCATGCGACCTATAATCCGAGCCATCTCGTCGTCCAGCACGAGCTGTTCCAGCCAGATGGTCCGGCAATCCTCCAGCAGGCCGATGCCTGCGATCATGTCAGCGCCCGCGAGGATCGGGGTCGAGGCCGATGCGAACTTCTCGTAGGCCGCCTGCTCGTCCGGCTGCTTGGCCGTCGTCACGAACCCGCCCACAAGAGCGGGGAAGCCATAATGGTGCGCCATCTGGGCGAACGCAGCAGACGTCAATCCGTGCTCGGGACCGCCTCCGGCCCGAGTCGATGTCCTCATGTCGAGGTTGGCGATTCCGCAGCTGAACACGAATGCGGTGCCTGGTCTGTGTAGCTGGAATATGGTGTTGCCGGACAATGCCTCGGCCACGCCGAGCGCAACCGACCCCGCAAGAGTGGCAGGGCCAGTCGACCCCGGTCCTGGCATCACATAGAAGCATATCGGTACCCCCGCCTCGGAGATCCGCAGCCCTGCCTCGAGGCTCTCGGCCTCAATCTGGAGGGGCGAGAAGCTCGTGTGTATCGAGGATATCAATGGGCGCTTCCTCAGCTCTTCCTCTCCTCCAGCTGCTGCGGACGCAAGGGCTATGACATCCTCCACTTCCCACACGGTCGTGTTGGTGGCTATCGTGATGTGCTTCTCGGTGTTCTCCAGGGATGCCTGGAGGTCGTGAATGTGCCTCGTGCCCTGGGGAACGTCCTGGGATGTCACGTTAGGCCAGTTTATCCCGTGGCACTTCAGCGCGTCGGCGACGAAAGCGCTCCTGCCAACATCCGACTTGCGGGAGGGCCTTCTCTGCCTCGTCTCTAAATCCAGGGCCTCGGTGCCGTTGCCATCGCTGCAGACGTGAACATGCTCGAAGTCTAGCCTCGCGTCGTGCTTGCGGGTCCTGCCGTAGAATGTGACCGCACGGTCGTTCTTCTTGGCGCACTCTGAGACCAGGTTCTGAGGCATCCGCACGACTGCGCTTTTATTGTCCACATCACACCCGGCTTTTCGTAGCATGATGCGCGCTTTTTCGCTATGGACCGCCACGCCCGTGACTTCGAGGATCTCAAGCGCGGCCGTGTGAATCCTGTCGACTCCCTCTCTGTCGAGCACATCGCGCCTTCTTCGAACCGGGATTGAGTTGGCCATTTTCTCCCCCTTCTGCCCCTTCAGATCGGCATTCAAGAAATGTTAGAGGGCCAGGTATCAGCTTCCTCCCTGGCCATTCTGTGGTTTTGTCGTCTACCTCTTGGTCTCTCCGCCCCACATCGGCTTCTTGGCCCTCTCGATGACGGCGTTGAGCTGCTTCTGCCTGTCGGCGTCGAGCGGCGGGACCTTGTGGTTCTGGAGTATCCACTTTACCTTCTCTCGCGCCTTGTCCCTCAGGGTCGGCGAGCCGGCCTGCGACCAGGCGTCGAAGGATCTCCTGTCGATCAGGTTGGGCATGAAGTGGTCCGTCCTCAGGTGCTGCATCGTGTGCTTCTGGGCCAGGAAGTTCTTGCCAACCCCCACTTTTTCGATGACGTCGAGCGCGAGGGTGTCGTCGTCCGCCCATTCCCCTCGTATCAGTCTCGCGATTGCGCCTACAATCTCGTCGTCGATCACGATCTGCTCGTAGTAGAGGCAGCTCGAGTCCTCGAGAAGTCCCACGCCGCACATCAGGTCCGCGCCCGCCAGCAGCGGTCCGACGCAGCCCGTGTAGTATTCCAGGACTGCCTGGTCCCCTGGAGTCTTCGCGGTAGCGGACACTCCGACGCAGGACGGCAGGCCGTAGTGGTGCGCCAGCTCCGTGGCCATGGCGGATGAAAGGGCGTGCTCCGGGCTTCCGCCCGCCCTGATGGTGGTCCTCATGTCGAGGGGGGCGTTGCCCATGCCGTAGATGACGGCCGAGCCAGGCGTGGAGAGCTGCACCATGGTGATCGCGCTCAGTACCTCGGCGTTGCCAACAACGAGGGAACCTACCAGCGTCGATGGGCCGGTTGCTCCCGGCTGGGGCATCCCGAAGAACACCAGCGGAACGCCGCTCTTCGCGAACTCCAGGCTGGCGTCCATGACACCGGCGTCGTGCTGGAGAGGGGCGTATGTGCACTGGAGGCAGGATGACGAAGGCCTCCTCCGATACTCCTTCTCGCCCCCGGCGGCAATGTACCCCATCTCGGTGAGGTACTTCGCGTCAGATATCGTGACACCCGTCTCGTACATGACGTGCTTCTCCGTGTTGTTGAGGGACGCATCGAAGTCGTGCAGGTGCACAACCGACGGATGCTGGTCCGTCGAGCTGACCATCGGCCAGTGACAGTGGATGTTCTGAAGGTAGTCGATGATCCTGGACGAGTTCACGACGTCCTTCTTCATCGACGGTCTCCTCACTCCGGTCTCGAAGTCGACCGCAACAGCACCGTTCCCGTTCGCCGTCATGTGGCTGTGCTTCATGTCAAGCTTCATGTCGTACTTGGGATTCCTCCCCGCGAGAGTGATCGAGGATTTCTTCTTGACAAGTGCCTCGTTGACCAGGTGGGAGGGTATCTTCGCGATCTTCGTCTTCTCGTCCACTTCGCAGCCGTTGTCCTTGAGCAACTTCCGGCAAGAGACACTGTCCACTTGGACACCCACCTTCTCCAGGACATGCAGTGTTGCCCAGTGAATCCTGTCGAGGTCGCCCTCGCTCAGAATCTGGAAGCGGACGCCCCGCAAAATGCCAAAGCTCATCGGCTTCACCGGACCAGTTTCCTCGCTACATCAACAGCGCCAGATGCGTCGCCGCTGTAGCCGTCCGCGCCGATCTCTTTTGCATAAGTGTCCGTGACTGGTGCCCCGCCTACGAGAACCTTGACGGTCTTGTGCTTCTTCTTGAGGGGCGCGATGATCTCTGCCATTCTCGGCATGGTCGTGGTCATCAACGCCGACATCGCAACCATGTGTGGGCTGTGCTCGTCGGCCTTCTTCAGGAAGTCATTCGACGGCACGTTGACGCCGAGGTCGACGACCTCGAAGCCGTTCGACGTGAGCATTGTGGACACGAGGTTCTTGCCGATCTCATGGATGTCGTCCTGGACTGTGCCTATGACGACCTTGCCTGCGCTCGACCTGTGCTTGCCCTTCGGAACTGCTGGTTCGAGTACCGCCAGACCGGCCTTCATCGCTTCCGCGGCCATGACAAGCTCCGGTAGGAAGATCTCTCCCTTCCCGAACTTCTCACCCACGGTCTTGATTCCTTCGGCCAACCCCTTCTCTATCGCGATGAGTGGGTCAACGCCGTCCTTCAGAGCCTGCTTCGCCAAGTCGGCGATTGATTCCATCTCGTAGTTCATCACAGCATCTTTCAGCCGTGTTACTGCATCTCCCATTGGCTATACCTCCGATAGTTTTTCTTGGGATCCAGCCATTCCGGATTCCCTGAAGAGAGAAACCTGTTCCAGAGAGGTCAGTTTTCCTCTTCTTTTGGAGGGGCATACTCGATTCCCTAATTAAGGTTATTGTAAGATGGCACCGTCCAAAGAAGTGCCGTGTCTGAGAGCTGAGGGCCCCTGGGACAGCTCTCCTCAATCTCATTGTTTTCGTGAGCGCTGAAGAAACATCGCGGATTCGCGAGTCATTCCGGGAAGATCGTAGGCGACGGTCGGAAGATTTTTCAGGGAAAAGGCATTCTCCCCCGACATAGGAGGACGAAAAATGGCCTGCGCAGTGCTGCCAGTAATCGAGTTGAAGGGTACGGGCAAGACCGTGAGAATCGGGTCAACGAAAACGCCAGTGCTCGTCGGAGAGAGGATCAACCCCACCAACAGGAAGGACCTCATCGCCAAGCTCAAGGCGGGCGAGTTCGACATGCTCGCGGGGGAGGCGAAGAAGCAGATACAGAACGGGGCGGACGTGCTCGACATCAACGTTGGAGTTCCAGGCATCGACGAGAAGCACGCCATGATGGAGGCCTTGAGGATCGTGCAAGATGCGGTCGAGGCACCGGTTTGGATAGACACGTCCAACCCAGAAGTGCTTGATCTCGCCCTGAAGAACGTCAGGGGCAGACCAGGCATAAACTCTACCACGGGCGAGGAGAAGAGGATGGACATCGTCATACCCCTCGCGGCCGAGTATCAGGCAGCGCTCGTCGGCCTCTGCATAGACGATGCTGGGATTCCGGCCACGGCAGACAAGCGGATAGAGATAGCCAAGCGCATAATCGACAGGGCGGAGAAGGCAGGGCTCGACAGGAAGAACATCATCATCGACTGCGTCGCACTCGCCTGCGGAACGGGAGACACGGGCGCCAGGGCCACGCTCGAAACGATAAGGAGATGCACTGAGGACCTCGGGGTCAACACGACCGTTGGCCTGAGCAATGTCTCCTTCGGGCTGCCGGACAGGCCAATACTGAACGCTTCTTTCATGTTGCTCTGTGCGGGCCAGGGGATGACCTGTTTCATCGGGAATCCAAACGACCCGAACATGCAAGTGGCCCTGAAGGCATCGAAACTATTCTGGGGCGAGGACAAGTTCGCCATGGGCTACTTGACATATTACAGAAAGAGACAGGCCGAGCTCGCCGCATGCGAGAAGAAGTGAAGGGGTTCATTCGGGCCAATCATCGCCTTCTCAGCTTCGGGTTCAGGACGTCGTCGATCGCATACCCAACGAGCGAGAACGCAAGCACCATCGCGACGATCGCGATTCCCGGCGCGGCGATCCACCACCACGCTCCAGTGATGAAGGCGTCGGCGTTGTAGGCCTGCTCGAGCATCGAGCCCCAGCTGATGACATCCGGGTCCCCGAGGCCGAAGAAGTCCAGGAATGCCTCCGAGAATATCGCCACTGCGATCAGCAGGACAGTGTTGGCGAATATCAGGGGCATCACATTGGGCATGATGTGCGTGCGGATTATGGTCGCATCGCTGGAGCCTACGCACTTGGCCCTCACGATGAACTGCCGCTCCTTTATGGTGAGCACCTGCGAACGGACAATTCTCGCAGTCGAGGGCCAGCTGGTGATCCCGATCACGACCACAACCCAGATGAACTCCCGTCCCAGAATGGCCATCACCACGATCATGAGCGGGAACCAGGGAAGCACGAGGAAGAAGTCCGTGGTCCTCATGAGGATCTCGTCAGTCGCCTTTCCGAAATACCCCGCGCTAAGACCTATTCCTGCGCCGATCAACACGGAGATGATGGTGGCGAGGAGCCCTACTATCAGGGAGGCTCTCGCGCTATACATTGTCAGGCTGTACACGTCCCTGCCTATGTTGTCTGTTCCGAACGGGTGGTAAAGACCTGTGACATTGGACCTGTCGAATGTCGGAGGCAGCGGGTTGAATTTGTTCCAGTCCGGTTCGTTAGGCTCGAAATTGAAGACATTCATGGGATCTGAGACAGCCGAGATCCAGGGAGCCAGGATTGCCATGAGTACGAAGACGAAAAGGACTATCAGCCCGGCAAGGCCCAGCCTGTTCTGCCTGAATATTCTCCAGTTCTTCTTGAACACCTTCCAGTTCAGCTTCGCCTTCTCTATGTCTTTAGGCGTCACGAGAGCATGGTCTCTTCTGAGCTTCGAGTACAACGCGTAAGCCACAATGAGCACTATTGGCGCGACGATGAATATCCAGAACCAGTATTTCGCCACGAACGAAGGAGGTGTCGTGACTTTGACGTAGGTCTCGTCATAGCTAGCCAAACCGTTGACATCCCATACCGTGAGGTTGATGTAATAAGTGCCCTTCTTTGTGAAGTTGAACGTGAACGTCTGGTTGTGGAAGACGTACTCCCTGCCGCCGTAGTTCACGATCGTCCAGTTGATCAGAGCTATGCCAGCATTGTCGGAGACTCTGGCATCGAAAGTGATGTTGGTTTCATTGGAACCCTTGGCGACCACGTGCAAGGGTCCTGCCTCAGCTGCAGGGCGTATTCTGTCGGGTCTTACGTTTATGTTCACAGTATCTGTAGAGTAGTTCCCATCGAGGTCAGTCACGTTGAGCGTCAAAGTCGTGGGCGAAATATGTGTGAAGATGTAGGTGGCCACCATTCCATTGAGCGTCACATCAACGGAGTCATCCACGAAGGTCCAGACGAAAGTGAGGTTCTCGAGACCTCCGTCGTCATATGATCCGCTGCCGTCAAACACGACCGTCTGGTTCTCGAACACTTGACCGTCGTTCGTGACGTTCGCTATCGCCACGGGCTCTCCCAGTATCTGAAGTGCGCGGGCAGAGCGCGTGTCGTCCCCCTGGGGAATCGCTTGGAAACACAAAGAAACTAGGACTAGCCCAACGAGTGCGGACGCGCAGACCCCGTTCAAGACTCCGCTCCGATTCGGGCTGATATCATTGTTCCTGTTCCTGCGTTTGATCATATCACCCTCACACGTGCACTCGTGGATCTAGATACATGTACAGGAGGTCTGCAAACAGGTTCGCCACCAGAACAGCAATCGCCATGATCAGGAACAAGGCCTGGAGCAGTGTGAAATCCCTTCCGTTGACCGCCTCCCAAGTCATCAGGCCAAGTCCGTCGTAGTTGAAGACGATCTCGACCATTATGTCTCCTCCGAGAACCCATCCTATGCTGATGGCCGTCACGGTCACCACGGGCAACATCGCGTTTCTCATCGCGTGGTCGTGGAGGATTCTCTTGTTCGACAGGCCCTTCGCCCTAGCGGTCACGATGTAGTCCTCCGTGAGCACGTCGGTCAGAGAGTTCCTCATGATGAGCGCGAAATCCGCCATCACCTCAATCGCGAAAGCCACAACCGGAAGGACGAGGTGAATGCCGCGGTCCGCTATCTTGCCCAGCAAGCTCATGGTTTTGTAGTCATCGCTGTACGGTCCACCGATGGGGAACCATCCGAGCTCCCCAGCGAAAATCATCAGCATGACAAGGGCGAACAGGAACGTGGGCATGGAGTAGAATGTGAGCGCGAAGGACATGCCAAGCGTGTCTGCTGCCTTTCCTCGCCTCCATGCGGCAAATCGCCCCAGGGTGACGCCGAGCCATATCGCGAGTGCTGTGCCAAAGCCAACGAGCAGCACAGTATTCACCGCAGCAGGTTTCATCAGATCGGCCACGTCGGCGTAAGGTCTCACACCCGAGCTCATCCCTAGATCCCCCTGCAGCGTGTCTGTGAAGTAGTACCAGAGCTGTACGTGCAAGGGGTCATTCAAGTGATAGAGATCCCGGATGTAGTTGATGAGATCGAGATCTCCTGTACGGGGAACCAGGACCTTCGAAGGGTCACCGGGCATCACGCGGAAAAGCAGGAAATTGAAGATTATGATGGCGATCAGGGTGATCACCAAGTAGACCAATTTTCTCGCAATAAACGAACGTGTGTTCATTCATCTACCCTCTGCTGGCTAGAGACGCTCGAAGTCTTTCTCCGGGCTGTGCCCTGACTATTTATCAGCCTTCCCTTTACTTCTTCTTTCCGCAGTCTCGTGATTCAGAGTAGCGAAGGGGTTTTGGCGCCCGCAGAGTGCCGCGGGCGATGCGAGATCTAGTCGCCTATTGGGCTCTCGCCCTCATCCTTTCCGGCCTTCTTCCCGCCTCTCTTCCTCAGAAGGACGACGGCAGCAACCACGACCGCAGCTCCTGCGATACCCGCAATAACCAGCACCCATGGGAACTCGCGTGGGGGCGGAGGAACATACGTCGAGTTGAGGTCGAAGAACAGCGGGTGGCCCATCCAGAAGTTGTCGAGCTCTCTTCCAGGATGCGCAGCCCAGTCACCCCAGCCCTCGAAGGTGTCCGTCCTCCAGGCATGCGTGGTGTACGCATATGCCAAGATGATGTAAGGGCAGTCCTCGTAGTATATCCGCTGACACTCGTAGACATATTCGCGCCTCTGTTCCTTGTCGAGCGTCGAGACACTCATTAGATAGTTTGCGTCGTAAGAGGCGTTGTAGTACTTGGTGTCCGACCAGCCGTACCAAGCCATTTGAGTCACAACGAACAGCTGGTAGTTGGGGTCGATGTCTGCGCTCCAATACCATATTGCAGTGTCGTATTGATATGAGTACACGATCGTGCCAAGCTCGGACTCGTCTATCACATCGTAGGTGATGGACACGCCAATCTGCTCCCAGATGGCCTTGAGGTACACAGCAATGTCCTTCTCCTCGGGGTACTCCCTTCTGATCAGCATCTCGAAGTGAAGCGGCGTACCAGAGGGAACCCAGCCGTTCTGCACCGCCGCACTCCAGGATCTTGCCTCCCGGATGCCGTCGCTGTTGGTGTCTGTATAGCCGGAGGCTTCCAGCAAGGCTCTCGCAGCGTCAAGGTTGTAGTCAAACCTCTCCGTCTCATTGGGCTCGTAGTGCCAGTATTCGTTGATAGGCGGTATGAGCGTCGAGCCTTCGTCCGCGTAGCCCAGGTAGTAGTTATCTATAATGAAGGACTTGTCAGTCGCCATTGCCAGGGCGTGTCTCACATTCTTGTCCAGCCTCGCCTGGTTATCGCCACCCTCGTTCATGTTGAACAAAATCTCGGTCCAGTACTGCGTTACCTTGGGGCCGTGGAAAGTATCGACATTATCCAAGTCGCCTCCCTGGACATCAGTGTATATGGACCTGTAGGATTGCGGCGGGAATGCAGCTATGTCGATATCCGACTGTCGAAGCGCATAGACCAGGGATGTCGAGTCCTCGTAGAACTTCAACAGGAGCCTGTCGAAGGTGATGTACATGCCCTTGTCCGGTCCCCAATGGTAGTTCTCGTTCCTCACTAGCGTGATGTGGTCACCTGCAAGCCATTCCTCATAGATGTCCTCAGTTGCCAGCCACGGTCCAGTGGCCACGATAGGTATGTCCTCGTCCGGGAAAACGCCCTCCCATGTGAACCCTATGTCCTCAGCGCCCCCCAGATCTTGCAGCTTGTGCTTTGGCAGGATGGGAATGGATATGAGATACGCATAGGACGCGGGCTGAGGATCTCCAGTTATCTTGTCCCAGAAGTAGATCCTGACAGTATAGTCATCGAGCGCCCGGGCTTCTTCCATGAAGTACGAATACGGCTGGTAGGCCCACATGAAATCGTAGTTCCATGCGTTCAGGTTCACGTTGTAGGCTACGTCCTCGGCCGTGAACAACTCGCCATTTGACCATGTGGCATTATGCGTGAGGTTGTATTGCCAGACCGATCCAAAGGGCAGCCCATTGGCGACCATCTCAGGGTCTGATTCCGGGACGGCCCACGGGGCTTCCTTGGTGAGGTCTGGAATTGGGTTCATGTCCTCATCAATCACTCCAAGGGCATCGTACACCAATCCGTAGAAGAAGTACGCAGCATCATTGAGCCCCACGTAAGGGTTGAGGCTGTCCACTTCCTGCATGAATCCAACGGTGAGTGTCACGGTCTCATCGGCGGCAGCAGCCTTTCCGAAGACTCCCATGATCCCGGCCATCGGTATTGACATCACGGTCGCGCTGACAATCACGGCACACACAGAGAGGAGTCGCACCATTCTGCTCTGCAATTCTTGTTCCCCCAAGCAACCATTGCTGATTGTTCGCTGTCAAATCCAAGGGCCCTCATCCTCCGTCGCCCATGGATTCGTCCCGCCATATTCGTGTGCTGGATTGTTGCCTGACACACGCTGTCTGGTGGGCCTGAACAAGGAATAATGCCTTTTCTATATGAACATTGCTGTAATTCGTTTTTTCCTGAGACGTCCTTCAATCCTGCGGCTCCTGCTTGAAAACATATTCAAGAAATGCCACGAATTGTGCATCGAGCATCAACGAAGCCTAGTGCTCTCTCTGACCGCGTGGACAAGCCTGCGACGGACTCAGTCCATGTATTATCTAGCATCACGTTCAGCAACTGATAAGGCAGCCAATTGACAAGCGCTCAGGCAGATGCAAGTCTTGCTCGCGCTCGGATCGCCTTGGCGGGGAGGAAGTCACGAAGGGTGACACGCAACACTGCGAGCAATAGCTTGTTCTTGCCGGATTGCGAGCATCGATAACGATTCGACGTGCGATTGCAAGTTTCTGCATTGACATCCGTTGTCTGGGTCAATGAGTGACGTTTGGCACCCGGAATCTTCCCGACAATTTCTCGAAAGTTTTTCATATCTCAAAAGCGTGGATATATATAGCCCGACAAGCTTTATGCCAGCTGTTTATTGTTGAGCCATTGGTACTCGGGGGATTAAATGTCTGAGACGCCAAGTTCTAGTGAGCCTGTTGAGGGAACCGAGAAATCTGACCTAGCTCCACCTTCGGAAGCAAGGAAGTCACGGCCATTGATCATGATTGTCGCGATACTAGTCGTGATCGCGCTGATCTCCGTGGCTGCGTATTGGCTTGTATTCATGCAAGGTGAGGAAAAGGCATGGACAGTTGTGGTCGATCCTGACTCAATTGAAATGGATGCGGGGAATGTCAGGGGATTGACCGCGAATGTCATGCAGGGAACCGATCCGGCTGACGCTGATTTCGTTGACAACTGCTCCTTCATGTGGTCGGTCTCATCGACAGCTCTGGGCTCTTTCAGCTACAGGGCGAGACAGATTACGAACTTCACTGCAGCGCTGGAAGCTGGAGAAGGAACATTGACCTGCGTGGTGACTTACACCGATCCGGATACAGAGGAGGAAGAGGCGAAGGAAGGATCAGCGGATCTTACTGTCTTGCCTCCCTTCTTGGATTCGATATCCATAACACCTTCGTCAAAGAGGCTGGATCCTGACGGAGGTAGTGCGGTCTTCACCGCGACCGCCATAAACAGCGTCGCTCTCCCGATATCCGGCATTGATTTCACATGGTCGATTAGCGGCCTGTCCGATGTGACCCTGAACGCTACAACAGGCGATTCCGTCACAGTGACAGCCGGGCCGACAGAGGGTTTCGCATCTCTGAACGCCACTGCTACCTATCTGAGTGTTTCAAAGACGGGGACTGCCAACATATCGGTCGCTCCCCCGCCTCCTCGAACCGTCGACTTCCTCTGGTATGACATGTTCAACTGCTCCTTCGGAGACTGGTGGGAGAGGAGATGGGTTGTCTATGGTAGCGAGCAGGTGATGAGCAATGTGTATCCCTACTACTTCAGGTGGTACGGCAGCCCGGAGAACACGTGGGACTACACGAACATGAGGCTCGCGATTACTGGACGCAACGTTTCTGAGGTGAACATGAATGAGTATCCGGAATTCCTGCCGCTCTTGAGTAACACAGAGCGCGGAGGAACGGCAGTGCTTGACTGGTACTTGCAGTACCTCACTCACGAGGAGATGCAGGTGTACCCGGACGCGACGGCCGCATGGGAGGATGGCTGGGTCGTTCGATTGAGCGGGACGGCCACACTTGACAAGCAGGCTGCGAAATCTGTACTGAATCTGACGGAAACGGGATACAACAGCTTCGACTCGTGGTGGAGCCAGTACAAGAACAAGGTCAACGAAGAATACACCCTCTGGCTCATCGATGAGGCGTCATTGGAGACTCCAGATCGCCATATGGATATCTACAACGCGTATGAGTACGCCCTGACTCTGCTTGCCTTCGACCTTGACGCGGCAAAGGTTGGAGACAACATCGTGCTGACCTATGACATTGTTTCGTGGGGAATGGAAGTGCTCATGACGAGGTGGATGCACGACTCGTTCATGGAGACGGAATGGTACTTCGAAGACATGACTTTCGATGTCACGATTGGTCCCGAGTGGGCGGACATTGATGTGGACACGATCGTGGTCTACGCTGCGTATGCCGAGTTGGGAACCTTGAATGGTGACCTTATATGGGGCTGGGAACCTTTGCTTCAGGACTATGTTGAGTCCTCTCCGCCTCACCCCGCATCCGACTATGACAAGTATGTCGGAAAGGACTATCTGAACCAGGCGCCGGGGAGCGAGCTGTTTGGCACGATGATGGAGTACGACTACTGTCCTCAGATATGGAATCTGACCGCGGGCGAGACCCTACGGCTCGATGCTCCGGATAATGCTGTCCTGTTCAGGATGCACCTCGAGCCCGGCGAAGCCATCGACTACCCCGGACATGCCTTCATCAATTACTCGGAACCCAATGTGACTGACATGCCCGGGACGGTCACGGCCGACCCCGGCGGAGGCTGGATTGAGTTCACAGGTCCCGTCGACTTCTGGAGCTGGATGACAACTCAAACCACGCATGACGAGCTGAAGACAGAGTGGGAAAGGCTGGACGTGCCACCATACGGAATCCCCTTCATCGAGTTCGAGATAGTGGAGCCGGTGGTGAGGTATGTCGATAGCTTTGTGGTGACAACCGTATCCACGATTCCGGCAGACGACCTGTTCTCGGTTACGGTGACCGCTCTTGATCAGCTGGGAACGGTCTACAAGCCCTACGACGGTACGATACACTTCTCGTCCATTGCAGGCGCGACTCTCCCACCTGACTACACATTCGTGCCCGGAGACCTGGGCGTCCATACATTCACGGACCTATCTCTGCCGACCGCGGGCGTTCAGGTCATTCGCGTCGAGGATGATACCAACTCCTCAACCAACGGCACTGCCTCCATCACAGTCACGGCGAAGAGGGCCGCTGACCATCTGGAGGTTGATCTGTACCACATGCCGACAGTCGGGGTTCCCGAGGAAGTCACTGTGACTTGCATCGATCAATATGGGGACGTTTTCCTGAACTACACGGCCGTGGTTGCCTTCAGCTCGAACCGCTCAGCGACCCTGCCTCCGGATATGTGGTTCGTGGCAGCGGACCAGGGCGTGAATTCTACTTCGCCCGGAGTCACATACGATTCCGTTGGCTGGAGCGACTTGAACGCTACTGACAAGGCGGTTCCATCTGTCAAGGGGTCGCAGACCGATATCAACGTCACCGCGGTTCCTGAACAGATCGGTAGCTTCACTGTGTCTGTTGCTCCGCTCGACCTGCTTGCAGGCCAGTATCCGGATGTCACCATTGTCGCGCACAACCAATGGGGCGGCCAATTCCTGAGATATGTTGGCACGGTGGTATACTCGTCGAACGCATCTCCGGACGTCGATCTGCCAGTCACTAACACCTTCGTGGCATCAGATGGCGGACAGAAGACGATCTCCGGCGAGCTTGCCTACCTCAAGTCTGGCACGTTCGACCTGGTGGTGACTGACTCTGTCATCGGGACTGCTACCGGTTCGCAGGAAGGCATCAAGGTGGAGCTGAGGCCTCAGGAGACCACATTCAGGATGTACGACATGATGGAGGAACCATTCTGGCCGTTCTGGGACTGGAGGTATGCTGGATATCTCACGGACCAGGTTCTGTGGAATGAGCCGCACAAGCGTGTGCTCGCCTACAGCGCCACGGCCGATGGTGACCAGATTGTGCTCCAGACACCCTACAGATGGAGCGTGGATGCCCTCAATGTCTCTACAATGGATGTCCACGACCCCGTGTTCATGCCGACCTTCGGGCCTGCAGACGTTCCGGGCGCGGATGCGCGCATCGACATCTACTCGCAGTATCTGTACGACGAGTGGTGGGAGAGCTACTGGTGGCCGACCTGGCACGACAGCATCGACTTCGTTGGAAACAATACGATGTACACCAGCCAGCATAACGACGGATGGCTCCTGGGCACCGTGTACAATGTCACCATGAACCGGCAGGCAGCCGAGGAGTGGATGGACATGCCTCAGTCCGCGGACCCGATGACCTGGTGGACCGAGAATTCGGAAGAGAACAGGTGGATCTTCTACGACGACTGGGTCTATTGGGTGGACAACCAGGGCGACGTGGTCTATGACATCTACTGCGGCTACGAGACGCCGTACTTCGACCAGGGCACGATGATGTCTCTGGACTACGACTCCGACACGGGCCTCGTGACCCTGAGCATCGCCCACATCAACTGGGGCTGGGAGGTCCTGAGTGCGAGATGGCTGTATGCTATGGGCGTCAACCACAACCAACTGTACTATGACAACGTGACCATAGGCCTGGACTATGGCGAGCTCTGGTCCGACGTTCACTTCGAGGGAAGCGCGCAGTACAACATGAAGGCGGTCAAGCGATACGATGCGAGGTGGACAGCGAACACCGACGCCGCGTGGGCCTGGCAGCCGTACCAGATCGACTACATCAACTCGACCGCTCTGCACGACTCGAAGTTCGACCCGTGGGGCGAGGTCAAGTACTGGAGCAACAACTCAGGAGATCCGAGGATGGAGCAACTGATCAGGTACGACTCAGCGCTGCAGTGGTTCAACCTCTCAGAAAGCCAGAAGCTGATAATCCAGCTCAGGACGGACGACAACGTCATGTGCTTCCGGGGCGAGGGCGTCGGCCCAGAATCCTGGGACGACCTGTATGCGGGCAAAAAGACCAACTTCACCAATCTCATGGTGAACGGCACGATGAGCCTGGGCTATGCCAGTGACCCGAGGGTGACTGCCGGCTACAACGCAGCGACCAAGACCATTACCCTTGTGGGTCCGATGGACTTTGACGGGCCAAGATGGGGTAACGATGCCCTCATCGAGGGAGCGCCGTACATCGAGTTCAACGTAACCGCATCGGGCGGAGGCACATCGATTCCGGGCCCGATTGCGGACGCTGGAGGAGCTTCTTCGATGTCGATGGACTTGGTCTCACTGATGGCAGCTGCGGTGGCGGCGCTGGCATTGCTGGGAGCGGCGGTCGGGGGAGCCCGCGGCAAGAGATGAACCAACAGCCAAAACCTCTCAAACCTCTTACCATTCTTATTATTGCATTTTTCTCAGCAATCAGCCCGTGCTGAGATCCGGATCAAGAAGCGCAATCTTGTCAATCGCGAACTCACGGGTTCGGGCCCTTAGCCAACTGGAGGGTCACGCAGAACTTCGCGCCGAGCTCGCTCTTGCCCGGGACTCGGTCCTCCACCCATATCCTGCCCCCGAACTTGTCCACGAGCGCCTTGCAGATCGACAGCCCGAGCCCCGTGCCGGGGGTCTTGGCGTCCGCTCTGAGCCTGACGTACTTCTGGAACAGGAGAGGCTTCTGCTCGTCGGATATCCCGTGCCCCCGGTCCGTGATGCACAGCTTCCAGTAGGGCTTGCCGCTCTCCGAGGTCCTTGAGCAGTCCACATCTATCTCCACCTCGTCGTGCGGGTCGTACTTGACCGAGTTGGAAAGGATGTTCGCCACGAGCTCCTCGACGAGGGCGTTCGCGGTCACGTAGCAGCCCTCCGGGACGTTCACACTGACGCTCACGCTCCTGCCAGGGAAAGAGTTCTCGAGGCCGGAGACGGTCTTCCTGATCGCGGTCGTCAGGTCGACGGGTCCCAGCTCCTTGGGAGTCATCCCGCCGATCTTTGCCAGCTTCTTCACCTTCTCGATGAGGGTCGAAGTCTGCCTGATGAGCTGCAACGCCTTCTCGAGGTGCGCCTTGTCCTCTGGCATCAGCTTGTCCATCCGCACGACCATGTCGATGTAGTTCGATGAGGCGAAATTGAAATTGTTGATGTCGTGGAACATGAGGTCGTTCATCATCTCGATCTCCTTCCTGATGTCCCGAAGCTTCGAGACCAGCTGTGCGTTTTCTATTGCGACCGATGCCTGCTGCGCGAAAAGCTGGCCTGCCTCGAGCTCGCCAGCGGAGAAGATCTTCCCGCTCGGCCTGTACAGCTCGATCACTCCTAGCACTCCCTCGCTTCCGACGAGTGGAAGGGCAAGCATGGAGTTGTGTTCGTCGGGAACCCCTGCGATGCCGCAGACTCTGGGATCGACGTCAACGTCGTCAATCGCCTCCGCCTTCCCTGACCGAGCGACCGAGCCGACGATACCTTCGTCGATTGTTCCATTTGAAGCCATCATCTCTTCTTTCCAGCTGCCTGTCGCGTACGCCGGGCGAATCATTCCCTTGGTCCAGTCGACCAAGTACAGGGCAAGCTCGGTGTATGTTATGACCTCTGCTATGTTCGAAGCGATGACGGAGTAGATCTGCTCAGTACCTATGTTCTTCTGTATCTCAACGCCGGTTTTCACGAGCGCTGCCTGGAGTCTGATCTTGGATTCGAGGTAGGATAAGAGCGTAATTCCGTCTATCATGCCAGCTATCTGGTCTGCCACCATCTGCAGTGTCTCTGCGGTGGACCAGCTGTATTCGGAAGGCCGCGATGAGAAGAGGCTGAGCGCGCCAAGCACCCTGCCTCGGCTCCGGAGTGGGACCGCGAGCATCGACATGCACTTGCTCGCATCTATGACCGAGAACTCGGAGAAATCCTTCAGCTCCAGGTTCTGCTCGATCACTATCGCGGACTTCCCGAACCTCAGGTCCTCCACGATGCTGCCCCCAATAGCTACCTGTCCAGACGACTTCGTGGTGCAGGAGTTGGCCGGGACAGATGTCACCACCTCCACCTGTCTTCCCTTGTCCTCCGACAGGCTGAGGCAGACGAGGTCGAAGTTGAGCAGTTTCTGAAGCTCGTCGCACATGCCAACCATGAACTGCGTCCTGACATCGGTCGAGGTGGCGGCAAGCTTCGCGATCTTGTTCACGATGCCGGTGCTGAACGCCTTCTCCCTGAGCTCATTCTCCACAGCTTTCCGATTGGAGATGTCTCTCAGGGCCCCGAGCACCCCGACCATGCCTCCGGCCGGCGCCTTGAGCAGCGACGCGGAAACGGCCGCGCAGAATTTCGTGCTGTCTGGACGCCTGAACTTCATCTCGTAGTCAGAGATGGTCGTGCCCTGATCGAGCAGGGATATCAGTGCCCTCCACTCGAGATTCCTGTCCACAAGGTCCTTGACGATGTTCTTCCTGAGGATTTCTTCTATCGAACAGCCCATCGCCGCAGCCATCGCGTCGTTCGCGTAGATCAAGTCTCCTTCTTTGCTGCATACAAATACCCCGTCCTGCAGTACACTCAGCAGTGTCTCTTTGTCAATATGCGTGGACATTCGCACACAAGCTCCTGAACGAAGGTGGTTGGGGGAGGGTGGACGGACCCGACAAGGCTCGGCCCAACCTCTTAGGAACTCGCGCTGTTAAAAACTTTGCCAGACCTATGTCCGAATCCTAAGAGCCGCCCCGGTCAGCTCGGATGAGTCAGGGCTCCCGCGGGCACACTGGCTCGCTCAAGAAGTTTAAAGTACAGGACCGCAGATTCTCCGTCGACCTTAGGCGTGCCATGCCATGGGGCCCAGCAAGGTGGTACTTTGGGTGAAGACAAGATTGTGAAGGATTTGCAGAAAGCCATAGCGACCTATGATTCCGCGGCAGCTACTTCCGCAGCGAAAGCCGTGATTGCCGCCAAGATGGACCCATTGGAGGCCATCGAGAAAGGCCTTGTGCCATCCATCGAGAAGATCGGAGACAAGTTCGAGAAGATGGAGATCTACCTGCCCGAACTCATGCTGGCTGCCGATGCGATGAAGTCCGCCCTCGCGCTCCTGCTCCCGCTCATCCCCAAGGGCGCGAGGAGCGCAAAGGCGACCGTCGTGATTGGCACCGTCCAGGGGGACGTCCACGAGATCGGGAAGAACATAGTCTCGAGCATGCTGATGGCCGGCGGATTCAATGTCATCGACCTCGGTGTGGATGTCAGAACGACCACGTTCGTCGAGGTTGCCAAGAAGAACGGGGCCGGGATAATCGGGGCCTCCGCCCTCATGTCCAGCACAATAGGGTCTCAGAAGGATATCGTCGATTTCCTGACGGCGTCCGGGGACAGGAGGAAGCACGCGGTCATCGTCGGCGGCGGGCCGACTACTAAGGAGTGGGCCAAGGAGATAGGAGCCGACGGATGCGGCATGACGGCAGTCGAGGCTGTCAAGCTGGCCAACAAGTTTGCCAAGGGAAGGTGAATCTGTGGTCCAGATTCTTGATGTCATGCAGAAGGCCCTCGAGGGCAAGCCGATGAGCGAGTCTGACTATCAGCTCAAGCTCTTCGCGGCAAAGGTTCAGGAGAAGGTGAGGGAGTACAAGATCAAGTATGACCCTGCAAACCCGATCCCCAACGACAACTCCCTCGCGGACGACCTGTTCCAGGCCGGGCTCGAGCTGCTGGTGGACGTTGGCGCATATTGCACGGATACCGGAAGGGTCATATCATACACCGAATCCGAGGTCAAGGAAGCCCTTCGCAACGCGCCTTCCAAGCTGCACTTCGGAGAGGGCAGGGACAGGAAGGCATTGGTCTCGAGGAAGGTGGGCGACAAGACGCCCCCCTGGTGTCTCCTGGGAGCGGGCGGAGGTGCCTGCTCCAGCGATCGCTCGTTCCTCACCCTGGTCGAGGGATATGCGGAGATACCTGAGACGAATGCCATAACGACTCCCGCGATAACCCGCGTCGGCGGGATGAGGGTCAGGCCGGCGTCCCCCCTCGAGGTGCTCGCGGCCCAGAGGAATGCAGTGCTCGCGCGGGAAGCGTGCAACCGTGTCGGTCGGCAAGGAATACCGATCATGAACTCGCTGGCCACTGCCGAATCGGACATCGCCCTGGCAGCCGCGCTGCACCCGAAGTTCGGCATGAGGCAGTCGGACGGCTACATGATATGCTGTATGGACCCGATGAAGGTGGATTTTGCCAGGCTGAACAAGGTCACTGTTGCTCTGTCACTCGGCGGTTCGATAGGCATGTGCTTCGGCCCCCTCATCGGTGGATACTCCGGCGGGCCTGAGGGCACGACCGTCTCGAATGTGGCCCACCATATGATGGGCCTTCTCACATATCAGGCGGGATGGCTGCTGCCCTTCCCGCTACACCTGAGATACGTCGCAAGCAGCAGCAGGGACCTCATCTGGCTGGTCAGCGCGACGGGCCAGGCAATCACCAGGAACACGAACCTGCTCAGCATCAACCTGAACTACACGACTGCAGGGCCTTGCACCCCGATGGCGTTGTTCGAGACATCGGCCACCGTGACGGCTGCGGTGACCTCGGGCCTGTCGATAGAGTCCGTGGGCGTCGCCACGAACAAGCACGAGGACAGGACGACCCCGGTCGAGCCGCGGATATCCGCGGAAGTTGGGCATGCGGTGGCTGGCATGAAGCTCCCCGATGCGAACGAGCTGGTCAAGAGACTCCTTGCGAAGTATGAGTCGAAGCTGCTGGCTCCGCCGCTGGGCAAGAGCCTCTACGAGTGCTGGGACGCGGATGCAAGAAGGCCTTCGAAGGAGTACCAGGGAGTCATCAAGAAGTACAAGTCTGGAATGGCCGACCTCGGCGTCAAACTGAGGCCAGAACTCCACTAGCGGACCTGGAGAAACCCCTTACCTGGCTTTTCCTCAGCCAATGGGCAAACGATATCAACCTCGAAGTTGATTATCGGAAACGGAAATGGCCCAGCAGCTCAAGCTCTTCAAGACCATGTGCGATTTCGGCGGAGAGCCGAGGCTTGTGTCCGCGGAGGATTGCGGGTTCTGTCCGCACGGGAGCGTCGTGGACAACAGGTCGCGCGTCATATGCGCCGGGGTGACCAAGTTCTTCGTCACGCCGTGCTGCTTCGACATGAAGGCGGCTGCGACCATGTACGACTGCAAGATCTGCCTTCACGGCGAGGTCGCCCAGGATGGCCTCAGGGTAATATGCAGCCGCATATGAGGTCCTGACGCCAGGCTATCTGGCGTTCCGGATCTTGTGCGCCTCTCGATGCCCTGGACAACAGTATTATATAAAGATTCCCAGCATATAGGTTCTCAGCAGATGGGATGCATCAGTGACGGTTGACTACAGCACAGCCTCTGCTGCGACCGCTGAGCCGAAGCCCGGCAATGTCTACCTGGTCGAGGAGAGGAAACCCAAGACAACATACGACCTGTTTGACCAGGCGGTCTATTCGGGATACTCTGGCCTTGTTGTCACCAGGGACTATCCCAAGAAGCTCCTTTCTGACAAAGAGCTCAGCAGCTGCAAGGTCCTCTGGCTCACCAACCTCGTGGGCGAAGGAAGGATAAACCCCACCGCCGTCGGAATACTCATGGGTCAGATCAGGACGTTCATAGAAGGCCAGCCCAGATCGGTCGTGGTTCTGGATGGCCTCGAATATCTGTCATCGCTGAACACGTATGATCGGATGCTGCAGTTCATGCACCAGCTCAAGGACGTCGTCGTGACCAACGACAGCATACTCCTGGTGCCTCTTGACCCGCGTACGTTGTCTACCCGCGAGCTGGCAATGCTCGAGCGGAGCGCGGAGACCATCGTCCCGAAGAGCGAAACCGAGCCTCAGGACGAGGGGCTCCTGTCTGAGGGAGAAGAGGGCGTTCTGAAGCTGATGGACGCTCGCAACAGATGACCGTTTTTAGTTCAAACAGACATTGCGCAATCAGGGTCATGTCCTTTTGTTTATCCATTCACCACGCGCTCGACCCAGTCGACCATCTTTCCGACGTTCTCGAACACCTCTAGGCTGCCGGCGTCCCTCAGCGCGCGCTCGGGAACGTCTCCCGTCATCACGGCCACGAACAGGACGCCCGCATTTCTCGCACACTGGGCGTCGATGGGATGGTCCCCCACGAATAGTGTCTCTTCCGGGCGCAAGCCCAGAGCCTTCGAGAGCTTGAGATACGATTCAGGGTCGGGCTTGGCCTTCGTGTCTGAGTTCCTGCATTCGATCTCATCGACGAGGTCTCGCATCCCGGTCACGGAGAGGGCTGTCCTGGCATACTCGTCGCAGCTCCTTGTGAGGACCCCGACCTTGATGCCCATGGCCCTGAGCTTGGTGAGCAGATCAAATGCCCCTTCTATCGCCTTCGTCTCTTCGACCCACTCGAGCTCGACGCGGTCCATGATCCTGTCCAGCTCGGACAGCCGCTGTCGGATGACCTGCTCTGACAGCCCACGCTCTCTGCACGCGCTCTCGAACCTTGACAGAATGACCACGATGGTCTCGCTGGGGGGGTAGTTGCTGCGTTTCTCTCCCCACGCTTCGATCTTGTCGATCACCTCTCCCTTGAACTTGCCGAAGTCTATCGTCGACAGAATCAGGGTGTCGTCGAGGTCGAAAATGACCCCCCGGACGCTCGACCTCTTGAAACTCTCCCGCCCCTTCATGCCAACCCGCGATCCATGCGTTCCCTTGTATGCTGCCAGATGGGTTCAATCTTTCGACCGTTGGGGCTAAGAACAGTGTTATCACGGCTGATTACCAGGACAACACCTATATGAATGCTGAATCGGCTCCATCAACCCAAGAGATTGGACGAGGGAGAAAGGACTTATCCTTTTGACTCAACGTCAGACACTCTCCTCCCCCCTTTCCCCCCTGACTGGGTCTCCTCCCTCGCAATCTCTGACTTTCTTTCCAACATCTCGTGTCTGCCAGAGTCTTCCTTGTGCGATAGAAGTCGATATATACTGAGACCCCGTTTTTGTAAGTCCAGCAGTCGTGGGGGAGCACATTGACCGTGATTCCTAGGGCTCCACCATCATGAATTCAAGGGAGGGTCTCGGTTGAAGAGCGATAAGTCCAGGCAGTCCGCACAGTCCGCGGACCTAGCAAAGCTCAAGTCCGAGATCATCAAGGTGTCGAAAGAGGTCAAGGGGCGTATCGGGTTCTATGTGAAACATGTCGAGTCGGGCCAGGAGGTATCTCTGGACGCCGACAAGGTGTATCCTCTTGGGAGCCTCTTCAAAATCGCCATCATGGTGGAGGTATTCAGGCAAGTCGATAAGGGCCTTCTTTCCATGGACGAGAAGCTCCGGCTCGAGCCAGGAAGCATGTGCATCGGCTCTGGGATCCTCCAGTATCTCACTCCTGGGACGGAGCTCACCGTCAGGGACCTCTTGACGCTGATGATCATGGTGCCGGACAACACTGCCTCGCAGATGCTCTGGAAGAGGATCGGCATCCAGAGCGTGAATATGATGATACGCGAGATGGGGCTCGCGAAGACCTCGATCTACCTCCCGTGGAGGGAGGCCTTCCTGCTCATAATCGGCAAAGGGCCGTACATCGACCTCTCGTCCCACGAAGCCGTGAGCGACTGGAAGGGATGTTCCAACCTTGACAGGATGAAGATCATTAGCGAGCTGGACCGCGATTACTCCAACCTGCCGATCGAGGACTTCCGAAGGCAATACGAGGAGATCTTCGGGGTGAAGGAAGAGAAGAAGTTCCTGATTCAGAAGGAATACGATCAGGTCTTTGACAACATAGGCACCCCCAAGGAGATAGGTATGCTCCTCGAGAAGATACTCAAGGGGCAAGTGATCTCTGAGGAGAGAGGCAGGGAGATGCTGGACCTGATGATCAGGAACCTCTCCACCTCGGCAATGCCCCAGATGCTTGCGCCTGATGTCCCCGTGGCCGCAAGGTCGGGGGTGACCTCGGGGAACGTCAATGAGGCGGGCATCATCTATGTGACTCAGACTTCGCACGTGATCATGTGCGTGTTCTTCAAGAAGCTCGAGGAGAGGAATCCTGAGAAGGCCCAGGCGGCCGAGGCGAAGATCGCGCGCCTGGTCTACGACCATTTCGCGCGAGTGCGCTCGACTTGAGCTCGGACATCACTTGCGAACCTGCTGCTTCCTCCTCCAGATTACCTCCTTGTCCCTCATTTCCCATCCGAGCCCCCCCTTTCTGCTCATCTCGCTCCTTGGGATGCATAGGGGGACGATGTCGACGTTGGTCTCAGCCTTCACTCGGTCCGCTATCGATCTGGCGAAGGTCCTCACATCGTGTTCGCTGGCCTCTCCGTCCGAGAAGACCACAGCGACGTCAACCTCCTCTCCGGGCGCGTGCTCTCCCCTCCCTATGCTCCCGAACAGCCGGCACTCTTCTATCCAAGGCTGGTCCCCGACCATGCCAGCATAGAGTATCGCCGCGGTCCGTTGGGGGTCCGTCTCGGGAACTATTCTCAATATCCTCAGTTGGTCTCGGTCTTCGGTGAGGGACACGACCACCGCGTTCCCCACCCGTTTGGTAGCGACTAACCCGGCCTTCCGCAGGTCCCTCACCGCCCTCCATGTGGTCATGGTGGGCACCTTGGAGGTGCGCGCGAGCTCATTGATGGTGAAGTCCCGCCCCGGAAATGACCGCAGAGTCCGGATCAGGTCGACTCGTCCCTTGGATGCCAGTGTCTTCAGGAGTGCTGCGGGAATCACGCCAATCATACCTCAGATGATACGGATATATCTTGAGTGGTATAATATCATGACGTATTAGCTGCGCCAGTTGCCTCGGAAACCTGATACATAAGTAGGGGCAGACGAGGGACCGGAGGACTTCCACTTTGAGAACCGCGGGCCTCTCGGTGAAGAACGGTCCAAGGTTTCTCCTTGGCCATGCAAACGTATTTCCGCCGTTCGGGCGATTTCCAGAAGCCGTTGGGGGTTGGGATGGACAACAGCGAAGTGGCTGCCATATTCTACGAAGTTGCCGACCTGCTGGACCTCCAGGGAGTTGCCTTCAAGCCCAATGCCTACAGGAGGGCCGCCAGGAGCATCGAGGACTTGAGCGAGGATTTGTCCAAGGTCGCGGCGGAAGGAAGGATCGAAGAGATACCAGGCGTCGGCAAGTCGATGGCAAAGAAAATCGAGGAGTTGCTGATGACCGGACATCTGCAGTTCCTCAACAAACTGAGATCTCAGGTCCCTCCTGGCCTTCTGGAGTTGCTGTCGGTGCCTGATGTCGGACCGAAGACCGCTTCCTTGTTATACAAGGAGCTGGGCATCTCGGACATCGAGCACCTGAAGCAGGCCGCGCTCGAGCACAGGCTTCGCGGATTGAAAGGGTTTGGGGAGAAAGCAGAGGAGAGAATCCTCCAGGGCATCAGGACTCTGGAGGCGAAGGGCGGACGGATTCTGCTCGGTGACGCATTGGCTGTTGCCAGCAAGTACGTCGCCTACATGAGATCGAAGGTCCAAATTGACCTCATCAGCCCTGCCGGAAGCCTCAGGAGGGGCAAGGAGACGGTTGGCGACATCGACATACTCGTCGGAGATGATGACCCCGGCTCGGTAATGGACGCCTTCGTGTCGTATCCAGAGGTCCGGGAAGTGGCGATGAAGGGGCCCACGAAATCGAGCGTGGTTCTATCCAGCGGCCTACAGGTTGATGTGCGAGTAGTGGAGAGCAGCAGCTACGGCGCCGCACTTCAGTACTTCACTGGCTCAAAGGAGCACAATGTCGCGCTCCGGAGAATCGGTGTGGAGATGGGGCTCAAGCTCAACGAGTACGGGGTATTCGAGCGCGAATCTGGTAAGAGGATAGCCGGCCAGACTGAGAAGGATGTATATGATGTCCTTGGCTTGCCTCTGGTTCCCCCCGAGCTGCGGGAAGACAGCGGCGAGATCGACGCCGCGAAAAAGGGCCAGCTCCCGTCCCTCGTCGAGCCCAGCCATATCCGGGGAGACCTGCACGTCCATTCCGAATGGAGCGATGGAACGGGGAGCATCGCGGAGATAGCTGCGGAGGCAGCATCGCGCGGGTACGAGTATGTTGTCATATCGGACCATTCCCAGAGCCTGAAGATAACCAACGGGCTCACTCCGGACCGGCTGAGGAAGCAGATCGAAGAAGTCAGAAAGGTCGAGGACCAGCTGGATGGAAAACCCAGGGTTCTGGCAGGCAGCGAGGTTGACATAAAAGCCGATGGCTCGCTGGACTACCCGGCTGGAGTCCTGAGAGATCTGGACTTCGTCATCGGCTCGGTCCACTCGAGGTTCAAGATGGACAAGGCCGATATGACAAGGCGCATCCTTACCGCCATCGACTCAGGCTGGATCGACGTGCTAGGTCATCCGACCGGGCGCATTATCGGCCATCGGGACCCATTCGAGTTCGACATGGACAAGGTATTCTCCGAGGCAAAGGAAGGCAAAGTCTGTATGGAGGTCAACTGCTTCCCTGACAGGCTAGATCTAAGGGATTCGCACTGTAGAATGGCCAAGGAGGCAGGCGTCATGATTGCGCTGGGAACGGACTCCCACAGGCTCGAGCAGATGGACTTCATCAGTCTGGGAGTGACCACGGCGAGACGCGGCTGGCTGGAGCGAGCCGATGTGCTCAACACCCTCTCGGCAAAGGAGCTCTCCAACCATCTGAAACGGAGGAGGCCATGACCGACAAGAAGGACCAGGCCAGGGCGAGGATGCGGGCTCTCGTCGACGAGATCAACCATCATGACAAGAGGTACTACGTCGACGACAGCCCTGAGATCTCGGATTACGAGTACGACGTGCTCGTCAAGGAGCTGAGGGAGCTCGAGGACGCTTCGCCTGAACTTGTCCTGCCAGATTCCCCGACCCAGAGGGTCTCCGGAAAGCCCTTGGACGAGTTCCCGCAGGTCGAACACAAAGTAGCCATGCTCAGTCTTGACAACAACTACTCTTCTGACGAGATGCGCGAGTTCGACGCACGAGTCCACAAGTGGCTGGGGGAGAAGGAGAGGGTCGAGTACGTTGTCGAGCTCAAGATCGACGGACTCGGCATCGCGCTCCTGTACGAGGACGGGAGGCTTGTGAGAGGAGCCACGAGGGGGGACGGCCGCACTGGTGAGGACGTCACCTCGAACATCAAGACGATCAGGAGCATTCCCCTGAAGCTCATGCCGGAGGGCGGCCTGAGGACCGTGGAGGTCCGGGGCGAGGTATACATGCCAACAGCTGGCCTCAAGAAGCTCAACAGGCAACGGGAGATGGCAGGCGAACCCATATTCGCGAACCCGAGGAACGCAGCGGCGGGATCTATTCGGCAGCTGGATCCACGGGTGGCATCCTCGAGGCCGCTGGACGCTTACTTCTACACTCTCAGCTTCAGCGAGGACACGCTCCCTCAGACCCATTCCGGCTGCCTCGAGGCGATGAGGAAATCCGGCCTGAGGACAAGCCCGCATACGAGCAGATTTGGCACCATAGACGAAGTCTTGGAACACATCAGACTCTGGGAATCGAAGCGTGACGGGCTCGGCTACGAGATAGACGGAATCGTCGTCAAGGTGGACTCGCTTTCGCAGCAGGCGAGGCTCGGATACACCGCGAAGAATCCCCGCTGGGCCGTCGCATACAAGTATCCGCCGAAGCAGATGACCACGAAGCTGCTGGACATCCAGATCCAGGTCGGCAGGACCGGCGCCCTCACGCCAGTGGCAGTCCTCGAGCCGGTGCAGGTCGGAGGAGTCACGGTTTCTCACGCGACTCTCCACAACGAGGACGAGATCAGGCGCAAGGGCTTGATGATAGGCGACCTTGTGCTCGTGGAAAGAGCTGGAGAGGTCATACCGCAGGTCGTGAAACCAATCATCGAAAAGCGCACTGGAAAGGAGAGGGAATTCAGGATGCCTTCGACTTGCCCGGTCTGCGGGTCGAAAGCTGCAAGGGAGGAGGACGAGGCGGTCCGCAGGTGCGTCAATGTCTCATGTCCGGCGCAGGTCAAGGAGCGCCTCTCCCATTTCAGCAGCAGGGATGCTATGGACATCGAAGGTGTGGGGCCTTCGCTGGTCAACCAGCTGGTTGATAGGGGCCTTGTGGCCAACGCGGCAGACCTCTATTCCTTGAGGAAGGAGGATTTGCTGAGGCTCGAAGGGTTTGCGGACAAGTCTTCGCAGAACATAGTCGATGCAATCAGGGCCAGCACCGAGCGGGAGTTCCAGAGGGTGGTCTTCGCCCTCGGCATCAGACATGTCGGAAAGACCACGGCAAACGCGTTGGCCGAAGCGATGGGCAGGATGGACGCGCTGATGTCCGCAAGTGCGGAGGACATCGCGAGGGTCGAAGGCATCGGGCAGGTAGTCGCCGGCGCGGTCGTCGATTTCATGAGTGACTCCAAGAATCGGGCGCTCATCGATAACCTGAGAAAGGCCGGCCTCAGGATGACGATCAGCAAGAGACGCGAGGGGCCTCTTGTGGGTAAGACTTTCATGTTCACCGGCGAGCTGAAGTCCATGACTCGCGCCCAGGCGGAGGAGAGCGTGCGGTCCTTGGGAGGCAAGGTCTCGTCATCTGTCTCCAAATCCGTGGATTTCGTCGTGATCGGTGAGAATCCGGGGTCGAAACTGGCGAAGGCAGAGACGATGAGGAAGAAGATCCTGGACGAGAGATTGTTCCTGGAGATGGTCGGGAAGAGCTGAGATGTTGCCCCAATCGTCGAACAGTTGCGATTGCTGATACCCAAGAAGCATGATTCTTATATCTGGGAAATCAAAAACGTACAGTGTTCAATAAGCTGGCGGAGTGAAAACTAGCATGTCAAGTGTGAGCGGTGCGGGCAGGTCAAAGTCCGAGTCGAAGCAGTCCGAAGAGATGGCATCTCCTCAGTACAGGAAACTCCAGAGGATTCTGCGTGGCCCGGACCTCCAGAAGCAGCATCTCTCCGGGGGATCCTCGCTCATCGAACAAAGAAGGATGAGCGACAGACTCAAGGAAGCGACGCTCTCCCCGCATCTGGTCATCCCGCCCACCGCCAGAGATGACGACGTCCCGCTTTTCCAGTGCACACAGTGCGACATGATTGTGAAAGAGACGGATCCTTACTGTCCATTCTGCGGAGCGATATTCGCGGACGGACCGCTTGCAGGGCAAGAGGAATCCTTCGAGGTCGAGGAAGAGAAGCCGCGCATCGAGAAGCCCAGGCCAGAGAGCCCCAGCATGCGAGAGCCCTTCATCAAGCCTGAGAAGTTCGACGTGTTCGAGATCCTCGACAGGAAGTCGAAGTGCAAGGAATTGACCTATCGCGAAGCTCAGAGGGGCTTCGCGGGCTCAGCGCGTCTTCTTGAGGACATGGAGCACCTCATTTCTGAGATAGGCTCGCTTGGGACGGACACATCGAGGGCCAGAAGGCTCCTGTGCTCGGCGTGGGAGGCATGCAGGGACGGGGACTGGAACCTGGTTTCCAACCTCGCCAAGGAGACGGAGGATTTGATATCGCCCAGCATCCCTGACCTCGTCAGGTCCGAGATATCCAAGGCGAGAGAGCATCTGATAAGGGCGAAGGCTGCCGGCGTGGACATATCGCCTTACGTCCTGATGATCAAGAGCGCAATGCGTGCACTCCACGAGAATCAGCTCGACGAAGCCCTGGGGGTCACGAAAGAACTTACGGATTCCGTGCGCGAGGATTCGCTTTCCTGGAAATGAAGACCGACATTGTTCATAGGTGTGGGTCACGATGGACGTGAGTCTATGAGCGGAGAGGTATTATCGGCTAGTAGCGGTCTCTGCTACCCGATGCTTCAGGACCTCACCGAGATCGACTCCTTCGGCTGGACCGCCTTGAAAGGCGCGCTCAACCAGAGGCTGGTGGTCACAGCGGTTCGGTTCGTCCCCGGAAAGGCGAATCGCGTATGGATAGTCGAGACGAACGTCAGGCCTGTCGTTGTCAAACGCTTCCTCACGGATGGCTGTCCAAACGAGTTCGAGTCGCTGTTGCAGGCCCGGAAGGCAGGGCTCGACGTCCCCTTCCCAATGTCCGCGGGCAACAACACGATCATCATGGAGTACATACCCGGGGACACATGCGACAGGCTTGTCAACCAGATGTTCAGCAGTGCGGCTGCCACAGGCATGGGCAGATGGCTCTTCCAGTATCACAACTTGGCAGAGGACGGAGAAAAAAGGAGACTGATGGGGGATACTACCCTCTCGAACTTCATTCTCTCCGAAGGGAGAATATTCGGTTTGGACCTCGAGGACTCCCGGCTCGGGAATCCGCTGGATGATCTTGGTCAACTCGCTGCGTCAATGTTGGCGAGCGAGCCATTCTTCACTCCCATCAAGTTCGACCTGTGTCTTCGCATGCTAGAAAGCTACGAGAAGAATTCGAGCTCCAGAGTGGTTGAAGCGGTGAGGCCGCACATCGCCATGAACCTGCGGCTCCAGGCAAGGGCCAAACCTCTGTTCAGGCGCATATTCCATTCCGCCGCCAAAACACTCGAGGAAGAATGGCCGACAGTTGCCAGATAACCAATGCGCGCGCGGATGAGGACTACGACTCGACGGTCTTCTTCGCTTCTTCCGCTCTCTGCTTGGACCTCGCCCTGAGCTCTTCGAGCTTCTTCGTGATTTCTGAGATGCTGTCCACCTGCTCCCCCATCACCTGCTTCCGCTTGTCCAGGACCTCTCGCATCTTCTCGAGCTTGACCTTCTCCTCGCTGACCTTCTCCATCTCCTGAGCGAGGCTGGCTCTGCGGCTCTCCATCTCGTCGACCTTCTCTTTGAAGGCCCTCTCGCGGTCGTCCAGTTCCTTCTGAGAGTTCGCAATCGTCGCATCTATCTCGGCCAAGGATTTCTCCTTCGTCTCCAGCTCCGCGAACCTGTTGGCCACGTGCTTCCGCTCCGTATCGAGCCTGGCCATCTCCTCGTCTATCTTCTGCTTGGTGCGATCCGCCTCGTCTTGGAGCTTCTTCTCTCGCTCGGAAACGGACTTCATCTTCGATTCGAGGTCTTCCCGGGAAGCCCTCAGGCCCTCCATCTTCCGTGCAAGCACCTCTTTATCTTCTTTCAGAGCGACCTCGCGGGCCTCTAGACCGGACGCCATCTCCCTGAGCTCGGCCTCCTTGTGAGTCATATCTGTGCGCGCAGCCTCCAGCTCCTTCCTGGAGTTGAGGACCTCCTCAGCCTCGGCCTTCGCCTTGACGCGCTGTTCCTCGATTGTCCCTTCCAGTTGTGACAACTTCTTCTCATTTTCGATGGCAGCCAGCTCTCTTTCGTTCAACTCAAGAGCAGTGGCTTCCTGCAAAGCGGTCGATTCCTTCAATGAGGCTTCTTTCTTCTCGATGTCCTTGTCCTTCTTGTCGAGGTCTCTGAAGAGGGATTCCACGCGCTGCTCGGATCCCGTAAGCTTGGTCTCGCGCTCGGCGAGGCCGCTTTCGGCTGATTCGACGGCATGGACTCTGGCCTTGACGTCCTCGTTGTCCTTGCCGATCTTGGCAAGGAGAGCGGCCAGATCCGCCTGTCTCGCCTCCGAGTTCTTCTCCACCTCGGTTTTCATTCTGTTGATCTCGGCCCTATCGAGGTTTGCCGTCCGGTTCTTCTCCTCGAGCTCTTCTATTCGTTTGGCCAGTTCGTCCGCCTGAGAGGTCATGAGCTCCTGCCGCATCTTCAGGTCGGCCAACGCCTTCTCGTGCTCCTCTTTCTTCGCCGTCGCAGCTGCCTCGGCCTCCCCAAGTGCCCTCTCTCGGTCCTTCAGGGTCTTCTCAGCCTCATCGATGTCCGCCTGGGCCCTTTCGAACTCCGCGGCCATCGCATCTTGTTCCTCCTGCAGTCTCTTCATCTTAGAATCCAGATCATCCTTCTCCGAAGCAAGGGCGGCCTCGCGTTCCTTGGCCTGGGCGTGCTGTATCTCGAGCTCGGCCTTCGAAGCCTCCAGAACCTTTCGTTCCGCCTCAATGGCCTCAAGCCTCGTGCGTTCTTGCGCGCTCTCTTTCTCCCAGAAAGCCTTCTGCTCGAGGAATCCCTTGAGGTCCTCCTCGTAGGTCCTCATCTTCTCCAGGGCTTCCTTCTTTTCCTGGGACGCTCGCAGCATCGCCGCCTCGGATTCTGCCAGCGAAATGGCGACTGATTCCTGTGCCTTCCTTATGAGAGCCCTCTTCGCCTGGGTGGCGGCCTCGAAGGTTTCCTGGTTCCTCACGAGGTTCTGCTCTCGTTCCAGAAGTAGTGTCACGCGCTCGTTGATCTCGGCGTGGCGGTTGTTCACCTGCGTCTCAAAATCCTTAATCTCCTCCTGCCACTTCTCCATCTGCTGCCGGAGGTTGTCGAGTTCGTTCTTCAGATTGTCGAGTTCCGCCACTTCTTTCGAGAGGTCGTTTCTTTCGGCCTCTACCGCTTCTGCATCCTTCCTTGCATTCTCTTGTTCTTGGCGGGCCATCTGTTCCGCTTCTGTGGCCGCCTTGATCCTGGATGCAAGGGAAGCGTCGAAGGACTTCTCCGCAGCCCCGAGTATTTCCTTGATGAGGCTCGCATCCTCCTCATCCGGGACGTCCTTGCCCAGGGTAATGAAATGAAGTTTGTCGCCCCTCAGGACGGTCCCTGAGAGCTTGCCGACCCGGAACCCGTTCGTGGCCTCGAGCCCTCCCTGGCTCTGAATCGCGGACCGCACGTCGTCATAACTGACATCGGCCTTCGCGCTGAAAACGAATTCCCTTAGGAGGTTGCCGCTCGAATCCACCAGGAATCCTCTGGCTAGCTTCTTTCCAAGCATTAGACCACTCCGACGAGGGGGTAAGTCGAGGTATAGATCCGTCTAGTGTGCGCGCAGTCCGGAGAGATTGATACGCCCACAACTACTCTATTCCTGTGTTGTTATCAGACAGCCTCCAGATAACCTTTTCTCCCTAAGGTATCGATTCTGAGAATGCGCTCGGACTGCCCGGCCAGTGGGCACTGGTGGGGGGATTCTCATGCCCGGAACCGCTTGAGAAGGGAAGCGTTGGTGACGACTGACACGGAGCTCAGCGCCATTGCCCCCGCCGCAATCATGGGGCTCAGGAGGGTCTCAGTGACTGGGTATAGCACCCCGGCTGCGATCGGGATTGCCGCAGTGTTGTATATCATGGCCCAGAACAGGTTCTGCCTAATCTTGGCGAAGGTCTTCCTGCTCAGCCGTATCGATGTGACCACTCCTTTCAGGTCCTCTCCCATGAGCACGATGTTTCCCGATTCCAGAGCGACATCTGTGCCAGAGCCCAGTGCGATGCCTATGTCCGCCTGCGCCAGCGCAGGCGCATCGTTTATGCCGTCGCCGACCATCGCGACTGTCTGGCCTCTTTCTTGGAAACCTTTCACGGCCCCCACCTTGTCAGCGGGAAGGACCTGTGCCTTGAATTCGTCTATGCCGGATTGTCGGGATATGGCCAATGCCGTCCTCTCATTGTCGCCTGTTATCATCCCGACCCGCAGCCCCATCTCCTTGAGCTCGGAGATGACTTCCGACGCTCGAGGCTTAAGGGTATCGGCAACCCCGATGAGGCCCAGTATCCTCCCGTTCTCGAGACAGGCCATCACGGTCATGCCATCGTTCTCCATGGCCGCCATGTTGCTCTCGACTGCATCAAGGCTGACTCCCAGCCTCTGGATCATCCGCCTATTGCCCACCGAGACAGTCCTGTCTCCAATGGTTGCGGTAACACCTTCGCCGGGCTGCACCCTTGACGAATCCGGGCTTCCCAATTCAATCTGGGATGATCTGGCTGCATCAATAATGGCTTTGGAGAGGACGTGTTCCGACCCCTTCTCTGCTGTGCCAGCCAGGTGAAGAAGCTCCTCTCTGGAGCTCGCCTCAACCAATTCGACACGGACCACCCTTGGCTCCCCTCTTGTCAGGGTGCCGGTCTTGTCGAACAGTACCGTCGTGAGCCTATGGGCCGTCTCGAGGGCGCTGGCATCCTTGATCAGGATTCCCATCTCTGCACCCTTTCCGGTTCCGACAACTATCGCCGTCGGGGTCGCAAGACCGAGGGCGCATGGGCAAGCGATCACCAGGACCGCGACGAATATGGTGAGCGAGAAAGAGAACGGATCGCTGACTTCCCACAGGTCTGGTCCGATGAAGTACCAGAACAAGAAGGACGAGACCGCAATCACCAGCACGAATGGCACGAACACGCTTGCGACCCTGTCTGCGAACCTCTCGATGGGAGCTTTGGTTGCCTGGGCATCCTCGACCAGCTTCACGATCTGTGCCAGTGTCGTGTTTCTGCCAACGCGTGTCGCCCTGATTCTCAGAAGCCCGCCCATGTTCACCGTTCCGCCCGTCACCGCATCCCCGGGGGCCTTTTCCTTCGGGATCGATTCCCCCGTCACCAGGGACTCGTCCACAGCGGACTCTCCAGAAAGCACCTGCCCGTCCACGGGGATTCTTTCCCCTGGCTTGACAGCCACCACGTCTCCTTCTTTGAGTTCCTCCACCCCAACCTCAATCTCCGAATCACCCTGGATCATTGTAGCGGTTGGAGGCTGGAGGTCCATCAACTTGACGATCGCTTTCGAGGTTGAGCCGCGTGCCTTCAGCTCGAGGAACTTGCCTGCCAGTACGAGCGTGATGATTGCTGCGGAAGTGTCGAAGTAGACGTCCTGCGACGTGGCGATGTCTGGGAAGAAGGTCACGACTGCGCTGTAGCCCCAGGCAGCCATGGTGCCAAGTACTACAAGAGTGTCCATGTTCGCTCTCCGGTTCCTCAGCGCCCAGTACGTGCCCCGGAAGTACCTCCAGCCAGAGTAGAACTGCACCGGAGTGGAAAGGCCGAGCAGCAGGAAGTTCCTCATTGACTCATCAAGGATCCCTTCGGGAAGAAGCTCTAGGCCCATCGACAGGATGACTATCGGGACTGTCAGGATCGCTGCGAAAACGAGCGCTCTGTATGCGTCTCTGACCTCCGCGTCCCGGGCAACCTGCTCCGCCATGACTCCCTGGATTTCCAATACCTTGTAGCCTGAGCCTTCTACGGCCTTCTTCAGCTGCTCCTCAGTGGCGACACCCGCATCATAATCTATGGTTGCCTTGCCCAGGGCGAAATTGACCCTTGCTTCGGCAACGCCTGGCACCTCGTTCAGCGAGTCCTGCACCGTCAATGCGCATGTGGCGCAGTGCATGCCCCCGATTGTGAGGGTCAGTTGGTCCCTCGCCACATCATAACCAGAGTTCTGAACCGCCTTCTCGACTTGGGCGATGGTCGCCAGGGACGGGTCGTAAACGAATGAGGCCTTCTCGGTTGCGAGATTGACCCTGACATTCTCCACCCCTTCGAGAGAGGAGATGGCCTCAGCGACCGTGTCCGTGCAGGTTGCGCAATGCATTCCCTTTATCCTGATGGTCATTTCCTTCTTGGCGGGCACTCTTCTCCCAGTCCTGGCGCCATTGAGGCTTCCTGATTGCTCAATGAATGTATGGTCTGATATCGATTTTCCCTTCCGTTTCGCCGGGAGAGAGGCCGTGGATCTGATATGTCCGCAGGACATTCGCGGATGATGAGGTTACTGTGTTTCTAAAAGGTATGCACTATAATGATTGATAGTATGTTTGGATAAAAAATATGCATCAAGGACAACGGGCTCAAGACTCCTGCCGCGAATCCCTTGGATTCGTCCCGATATGGTTTAATAGGCATCTCCTTTGTTGATTGAGACTTGAGAATGGCGAAGATCACAGTGCGTTTGTTCGCGACCCTGAGAGAGGCAGCGGGTGATTCACGGGCTGACTTGGACGCAGATGATGTGGCCGAGATGCTGGACGTGTTGAGAAGTCGGTACGGCAAGAATCTGGGTACAATGCTGGACAGCGCTAGACGAGATCCCGATCGTCTCGTGATACTCGTGAACGGGCGCAACCTTGATCACAAGGTCCAATGGAGCACCAAGCTTCGCGATGGAGATGAGGTCGCCATTTTTCCCCCAGTGTCTGGAGGTTAGCGGGAAAGGACACCGTCCAAGAGCATCCAGTCCAGGTGGACTGGGGAACGCGTCTTGGCGACAACGTTTATATCGGCTCACCATATAACCGCGCCCCGGAGTCTGAATGGGCAGCCCAGTTAGAACCGAGGAACCGGCCATGAGCGGCAGGAGATTGATGGCTATCATCGTTGCGGTCATTGTGGTCGCCGCGGCCATGATCGGGTATGTCCTCTACCTTGATTTCACGAACCCAGATTCTGGCAGTCCCTACAAGATAGCCAGCGGCGACCTGGTCACCATTGACTACATAGGCAGGCTTCCCGATGGCAAGGTATTTGACACATCGATCTACAGCGTCGTCCTGGACGATGCTGTCTATCCGAAATCCCTCACATTCTCGTACAGGTCGAACGAATCATACGAGCCGTTATCGATGACGGCTGGTGACTACGGACCCGGTGGGACGATAGAGGGCTTTGCCATGGGCGTCATCGGGATGTCGGTTGGCGACCATAGGGTGATAGAGGTACCTCCAGACAAAGGATATGCTGTCAGCCCATCGATGACTTCCACAATCCCGCTCATGCAAGAGCTGCCCATCGTCGAGATCGTGACGGTGGACGCTTTCTTCGAGGAGTTCAATGTGGACCCGGTCCCGATGGATGTCGTGCAAGACTCGTTCTACGATTGGGATGTCTTGGTCACCAACGTGTCAGGTGGCTTTGTGCATCTCCGATCGCAGCCAGCCCTGAATTCGACGGCCTATCCGTACGGCAACCCCGAGTTCTCGGACGATCTCGAGGGATGGAATGTGAAGGTCGTTGGTTATGACACATCAGCGAACGATGGAGCGGGTGTCATAACGCTTCAGCACATGATCGGCCCGGAGGATGTGTACAACGTCAAGGGCGTGGACTCTAACGGGTACACATTTGTTCTTTCCGCTTATGACTCTGCCAACGAGACCTTCCGGATCAGCTACGTCGACTCGACGACCGGCTACAATGGTGAGATAGCTGGCCGGACTCTGTACTTCGAAGTCACGATAATATCAGTCTTGCAAGAAGATCCATATTCGTGAGGATTGCAGCTATCGCTCACCGCGCAGCGGTTTCCGCGCCGTCCGCCTTCTCGACTGTCGTAGTCTTCTTGGTTCCCCGCTTGGGCATTATACGGTCGTTGAGTGCCCTCACGTATCGGTCGATCGTCATCTGGACCTTCTCGTTCCTGGCTATGATGACCGCCGCGACTCCGACGAGGAAACCCGCGAACACGTCGGCAGGCCAATGGATTCCCAGATAGAGCACCGCAAATACAACGGCTGCGGTCACGCCTATGAGGAACCTGTAGAACCTCCGGTAATGGGCACCCGCGTACCTGAATATCAGAAGCGTGGTGATGGCGAGGCTGACATGCCCGCTGGGGAAGTCGTTGTTCAGCGGGTCGACGCTGGTGACCATCCTCCCCCAATGCTCGTCCACATACAGCAGGGGTATCATGCCAGACGCGGGGTGTGACCCGCTCACGGATACCGGGAACAGTAGATAGAAAGGAATGAGTATGATGTAATTGAACATCATCGCAATCGAATATTGCCTCAGCGCCAGCTTGTCGTCTCTTGCAAGAAGGTACAGTGGGGCGAAGTAGAGGAGATAGGAGAACAACCAGGCGTACACGATAGCGAAGAAATCGGTTATGATGTTGTAGTTGAGCCTGTCCTGCATCACCCTGATTATCCCGCCGCTCAGGCTGAAGATCCAGTTGGTGTAGACGATCTCGCGTGTCTCGTCGCCCGGGTCGGAGAAGCTTTCCTCGAGGAGGTCCTGCCCCTGTATGAAGAGCGGGAAGATGGTGAGGAGAACGACATAGACTGCGTTGTACTGGAGCGACCTAAGGGCTTTCCTCCAGTCCATGGCCTTCCACCCCATGAATATGAGGAGTCCCACGAACAGACCTCCTATGATCGTGGCCGAATATATCGCAAAGAATACCGGGTAGGAAAGCACCGCTCTCGCCAGCGAATCCCATTACCACAAATGGTAGAAATACTTTCCCCAGTCTAATCCTGGCCTTCTCTGAAGATCACCGTTTCGTGGTTTGGTTCGAATGAATCCTCGCCGCCTGTCCGTACACGCTCTCGAGCCTCGCTGTACACGCATCAATCGAGAACTCCCTTGCGGAAGAGACGGCGTTGATCATCATCGTGTCTCCGCGGGACAGGCATCTCCGGATGGCCTCGGGGCATGAGTCTGCGTCGAAAAGGCAGCCGTTCTTACCCTCCTTGACGAATTCTGGAATGGCCCGGGATCGCATGCCTATCACGGGCGTTCCGGATGCCAGCGCCTCGAGCACGACAAGACCCTGGGTCTCGAAAGTCGACGCTATGATCAGCGCCTCGCAACTGGCATAGGCCGCGGGAAGGGCGTCGTCTGGCAGGAACCCTGCGAAGACGACGCGGTCCTTGAGCCCGAGGGAATTGGCCATGCTCTTGTAGTGTTCTTCCGCAGGCCCTTTTCCCACGACGAGCAGCCTCAGGTCCGGCTCTTCTTGCCTGAGCGCTGCCATCGCCTTCAAGACAACTTCCATTCGTTTCTCGAGGGATAGTCTGCCAACATGGAGCAGGACTCTCTTTCCCTTGAAACCGAATCTGGCGACGAAGTCCTTGTCGTACCTTTCCGGCGAGAACCTATCGCAGTCAACCCCTGTGGGCACGACCTCGCAAGCCTTCATCCGAGCGCCGTTCTGGACGAGCTCCTCCCTGACGGGACTAGTGGGCACGACCACCACTTCCGGTCTCTTCAGGAGATTCCGCAGATAGATCCATGTGAGCCGCACCATGAGGTCCTCAGGCAGAGGCAGAGGCGAGTGGTACTTGACCGCCTCGTTCGCCATCGTATGGAATGTCAGGACATGAGGTATTCTGAGCGCTCTTGATGCCGCAAGACTGAGCACCGCCATCGAGGCCAGGCCATGACAGTGTATCACATCCACCTTCTGTTTGCGCACGAAGTCCATGACGTCCGATGGCGAGACCACATACCTGTAGCCCGGATACTTCTTGAATTCCCTTGATGGGAGGTAGTGGACGGGCCACCTGTACGTGTTCTTGTCCCCCATCTGAGGGGCGATGATGAGTATCTCGTGCCCCCTCCTCTCCAGCCCCGTCGATACCATCTCCAACGCCACGACAGCACCGTCAACGGTCGGCCTGTAGGAGTCCGTGAACATAGCTATCTTCAATGGCTCATCTTCCTTTCGCGGCGCTCCGGATCTTGCGGAGCTTGGACATGGTGTCTTCAGGGGACGTGCCCAGAAGTCTGATCATCGGCTCCTTCCCATGTCCACCTCTGTCGTATATGACATCTGGAACCTTCCCGTGGACCTGGATCGCCCTCGCCACTCCCCAGGTCATGGAGGAGACTCCTTTTGGCTCGTCCGCCCGGTCGAAAGTGGCTATCGAGAGGCGCGCCTTGCGGCAGGAGGACAAGTTCTCTTCGGAGTATTTCAGGTTCAGGGCACACCTTGCGCTCGGGTCAAAGGAGGATGCGGCAAGTACTATGCGCGCGACGTGCTTCGAGGCGCCGAACCTCGCACATCCAGTTCTCATCGCCTTGTCTCCAACCCTCACGATCCTCCCCTCGAACGCGGCGACCTCTTCGGGTCCTGCGGCACCGAGTATTGCGTAGCCCATGTTGCATCCGACCTCAGGGACGAGGCCGGGACTGAGAATTGATTCGAGCTCCCTGGCCGCATCATCCAGTCGCTCGAGCATCTCCACCCGCCCTGCTTGGATCCTAAGGATGGCAAGCGGGTTTGCGCAGGGAACTCCGTGACCTACCTTCTCCCTGCTGAGAATGGCTTTGAATATCGCCGCCTTCGAACTCTCAACCGCATCCTCGAGGTCCAGGCCAAGCGCCATGTTGCCCGCGATGAGTGAAGCCAGGGAGCAACCGGTCCCGTGAACCTCCGAGTCCACCCTTCTCGAGACGAACTTCTTGAAGCCCTTCCTCGTAAAGAGGTAGTCTACCGCATCGGGTCCCTTGAGGTGGCCCCCCTTCACGAGGACGGCTTTGGGCCCGAGCTCCAGTATTTCCAGTGCCGCCTTCTTCGCCGATCTCTCGTCCTTGACCGATATCCCGGAAAGCTTCGATGCCTCTCCAAGGTTCGGAGTTACGAGAGTGGCGATTGGGAGCATCTTCGATATGAGCGCCTCGACAAATCCACTTCTGTGCAAGCTGCTGCCCGTCGTAGCGGCCATCACGGGGTCCACAATGATCGGAGCCTCCAAACGCGCAAGCCCGGAAGCCACTACCTTGACTATTTCCGGACTGTAGAGCATGCCAGTCTTCACCGCATCGAGAGGAACGTCCGACAACACCGAGTCGAGCTGCGATGCAACCTCGGCCGGCGGTATCGCGAATATCGATGAGACCCCCTTGGTGTTCTGCGATGTAACACAGGTGACGACAGAGCAGGCGTGGATGCCGAGTGCCTCGAAAGCCTTCAGGTCAGCTTGGAGCCCAGCTCCTCCGACGGAGTCGGATCCCGCAATCGTAAGTGCGTTAGACATCGGCATCTTCATGGACTATTATTGATAAATGACTTGTGCATATGGACAAGGACATCTCGTGCTGGCACCATTGTTAAATAGAGGGTAGCCAATCGGAACCGCCGCAATGAAAGCGCAATCGGGCCACATCATTTTCAGAGACAAGTTCAGGTACAAAGATCTCGAGGACGTATTCGAGGAGATACTGCGTGTGTTCCTCGAGGACACGGACCAGGTCCCCGATGAGGCCGAGATACTCCAGATGTTCATCAGAATCAACATGATGGACATAGAGAAGAACCGCAAGCCTGAAGGATACAATAGGCGAGGTCGCATGAGGCTTGTGTTTCCTCTGACCAAGGGGAAGAAGCAGTTCTACGTCCGCGCAGATTCCAAGACTGCCGAGATAGTCAAGGTCGCGGAGCGGTTGAGCAGGCTTCTGAAGAAGGGAGGAATCTCCCACACGGTCGAGTGGGACAAGCTCCAGTCTTCGCAGGACTGATGTACCAGCGGGTGCCGGCCTCGGTGCGGGAGTCGGGCTGATCTGATGGACCAGAAAGAGAAGGTCGCGAAGGCTGTCAAGGACAAGGGCTCCCTCGATGGGATGAGGAAGTCATTTGGAACGATTCTCGAGCGGCAGCAGCACAACGCTGGCAGGATTCCCGACCTCAAGCAGCGACAGGAGCGGCTGCGCGAAGTCAAGGAGAAGTCCGTTGGGAACGAGGAGTTGCTCAACCAGGCCGTTGCCGTGCTGCAGGACAACGGTTTCAGGGTGGTCATGGCGAAGAATTCCGAGGCAGCGCTTCGCCTTCTCAAGCATGAGCTCAAGGATTACGACCTCGTCGTCAAGTCGAAGTCCAATGTCAGCAAGGAGATCCATCTCACAGAGGTGCTCGAGCGCGAGGGAAAAGAGGTCGTCGAGACGGACCTCGGGGACAGGATTGTCCAGTTGGCAGAATGTCGTCCCGCTCATCCGACTGGTCCTGCGTGTCACTTGACCCGGGGACAGATATCAACCCTGTTCAGCGAGCACTTCGGCAAGGCGGTCTCTGACGACCCGGCCGAGCTAACCAGAACAATGCGCGAGGAAATCGCCTCGTACATCTCGAGGGCGAGAGTGGGTATCACGGGCGCAAACGCAATAGCCGCAAACGAGGGCGCAGTTGTCATCGTGCACAACGAGGGCAACGCGGCCAAGTGCGCGATGCTCCCCGACAAACACATCATACTCGCGACTCCGGAGAAAATCGTCCCCTCGCTGGATGATGCGATCAACTTGACCAAGGTCCAGACTTTCCTTTCGACGGGGAAGATCATATCGTCATACATCAATGTCATAACGGGCCCCAGCTACACCGCGGACATCGAGAAACAGATCTACCGCGGGATGCACGGCCCGAAGGAAGTGCTGATAGTTCTCATCGACGACGGCAGACTGGAGTCCTCGGACAAGGGACCTCAGCACTGCATAGGCTGCGGGATGTGCCTCCTTTTCTGTCCTTCGTACAACATACTAGGGCCCGAGTACGGGACTCCTGGACATATGGGGGGACAGGGACTCTACCTTGCTGGAACCACGAACAAGGTCGATGAGTCGCTCGAGGGCGGGCTTTTTCTCTGCACCTCCTGCGGCGCTTGCACCGAGGTGTGTCCAACCAGGATTGACACAAAAAAAGGAATATCGAGCATAAGAGAAAGTGCTAAGAAGTCAAAAAAGCAGTACCCAGAAGAGCATGGGACCATCGTTTCCAGCGTCCGGAACTATGACAACCCCTGGCTTCTGCCAAGGAAGAAGAAGGGCAGCTGGGCAGAATGCATGGACCTGAATAAGGTGGGACCGGTGCTCTACTTCTCAGGGTGTTCGACAGCTCTCCTGTTCCCTGAGTCCGCCAGGCGCGTGGTGCGGCTTCTCAGGTCATGTGGCATCGAGCCTGCCTATCTGGGCGAGAAGGAGAGATGCTGTGGATCCACGCTCAGGAAGATCGGGGAATCGCGTCTGGCCAGGGACAAGGCCGAGCAGTGCTTCGACGACTTCAAGGCCGCAGGCGCAAAGACGGTCGTCACCTCCTGTCCCGGCTGCTCGTCGGCACTGAACTACTATGCCGACATCCCCAAGAAACACGGGATAGAGGTCGTGCACTTGTCTCAGTTCCTCGCTGGAAGACTCGGCGGGGCAGGTATCACAAGGACGAAGACATTCGGCAGGATCACGTATCACGATCCCTGCGACCTCGGTCGCGCGCAAGGCGTTTATGATGAGCCCAGGAGACTGCTAGCGATGGCGACGGGGTCCGCACCTCTGGAGATGTCCAGGACTCGCGAGCTGTCCGCCTGCTGCGGGTCCGGTTCGGGAGTGAGGAGCGCGTATCCGCAGCTCGCAGACGCGATAGCATCGGAGAGGATAGAGATGGCTATCAAGGCAGGGGCCGACACCCTGGTTACATCATGCCCGTGGTGCGTTCAGTCCTTGGCGGAGTGCCAAGGCACCGACCAGAAGATCCGGGTCGTCGACCTCACTGAGGTGCTGGAGAAAGCCCTAGGCAGGGACGCTTGAGCCATTCAGGCCAGCAGGACTTCCCTGACGGTCGAGTACGTCGGGCCCGATGGACCGAGCACGCTCTTCTTGAGAATGACCCTGTCAATCATGTAGGACCCGTAGTCCGTTGCAGCGTTGGATCTCAGGATCTCCTGGACGTTCGCGATGTTCCGACCGCTGCGAGTCCTGGCGAGCGTGAGGTGTGGTTTGAACCCCTTCTTGTCGCGCTCGAACCCGAGGTCTTTCATTAGCGTGTCGAGGCGGCCTGCAATGCTCCCAAGGAGCGACCCATCCTCAATCCCGACCCACACCACCCTTATGTTCGAGAGAGATGGGAATGCGCCCATGCCTGAGAGCCTTATGGTGAACGGTCGGACTCCGGAGGATGCCGTGGCCATGCGCGCGACAACCTCATCCACAATGCCTTCATCGGTGTCGCCCAGGAACTTCAGCGTCACGTGCATCAGCTCGGGCCTCACTATCTTCAAATCAGCTCTCGAATGAGCCAGCTCCCTCAGCAGTGCCGCAAGCGAGTCGCTGGGCACGATGTCGGCTGATATGAATGCCCTGAACTTCAACGAGGGCGTAATGAGTTGCCGCCCGATAATCCCTTCCGGTTGTTCGGTCTCCGCCTCGTCAGCGGGACGCTCCGCGCTCGAGTTGCCTTATCTTCGAGCGCGCCATGGATATCCCGACTGCTGCGATCAGGAACGCTGCAGCGAGCCCTATCAGGTATGCATTGTCTCCGAAATCAGATTCGAACATGGGCCCGAACGATGCGGCGAAGTTGAACAGCCCGTGCATGGCAACCGCTGCCAGGTAGTATGGCAACCAGCTCACCCTCTGACGCCCGCTCCTCGATATGCCGAGACCGAACACGGAGGACGCGCCAGCGTGGAGAAGCGCCGATGACAGACTCCTTACGACGGCCAGAGCAACAAAGACCGAAGCGCTCTCGTTGAAGTACGCATAGCTCTCGTAGAACATGTTCTCTGTTGCCGCGAATCCCAGACCCGAGGCAGCACCGTAGACGATACCGTCCTCGATGTCCAACATCGACTTCTTTACGCCAAAGACCCCCAGACCCTTGGTCATTTCCTCTACGAAGGGAGCGATGATGCAAACAAGGATGAGCTCCTCAAGCCCTTGGTTGGCACCGAGGATTTCATACAGGCGCTCGATGCCCAGACCGAGCACTGCCATGATGGCGAGCTCGAGGACGATGGCGATGACGATCGCGATCGTCGCACCGAACACGAACACCCTGAGCAGCCTGCCATACGGCTCCCGGGAGTACTTCTCCGTGTTCCGTATCCAGACCAGATACACAAGGGACGGCACGAAGGCCACGAGAACAAGTATGAGGATGTCGACCAGCTCAGCCAACTCTTCACCAGGTGCAAGAGTCGATGCGTGATATTTGAAGGTTGGTGGGCACCTGGTCCAACAACCTTTCGCGGAAAAGGACAATTGGCCCCTTCTAGGGCCAGCGTATCAATTCCAAGGGGTTTCTGGCTGGACGACTACTCCTTCTTCTCCTCGAGCTTGATGGCGTTGTTGGGGCACTCGTCCACGCAGGCGCCGCAATCGAGGCATTTCTTCTCATCTACGATGGCGACATCTTCGACTGTTATTGCGCCTTCCGGGCAAACATCAACACATGCGCCACAGGCGACGCACTCTTCCTTCGTGATCTTTGCTGGCATTCAGATCTCCTCGGTTGGTGCCTGGGCGGGATGAAAGCCTCCTCTGATATAAATCTAATTGAGCCAACAGAAACTGTAGCATTATTAGAAATGGTCGAGAATAGATATCTGGCAGGCGTTCAATTGGAATGAATCCTCACACGCTGATTGGGCCAGACGGGCATTGGCAAATTATTAGAAACGAGTATGCTATCGCGCCTATAGCGGAATTCATGTCGAAGTCCGTTGGCAGCTGGATATTCTGTTCGGATGGCCTGAAACGCGGGTATCTCAGCGTGGTCGATGAATCGGTCGAGGAGGTTTGCCTGGGCTCTCCACCGGCGGGTTCGGAGAGAGGGCTGATCCTGCCTGGGTTTGCCAACTCACACACGCACCTCGGGGATTCATGCGCATATCCGGCACCCAAAGGTACTGTGAAGGATCTTGTCGGCCCTCCAGACGGATACAAGCATCGGATCCTCAAGTGCACCTCCGACACCGACAAAGTGCTCGCGATGCGCAAGTCCCTCGAGCTGATGTCGACGACGGGCACGGTGGCGTTCTCGGATTTCAGGGAGGAGGGGAGAGCCGGGATTCGGACGATCAGGGATGCCCTGGATAGGTCGGAATTGAAAGCCACGATCCTCGGTAGGCCGGCCAAAGAAGAAATCGCTGAGGAGGAAGCAGACCAGATCCTCAGCGAGTGCGACGGACTTGGCATGAGCGCGGTCAGCGATTGGCCCATGGGTGTCCTGGAGTCGCTGTCCAGCAAGTGCAGGGCCAAGGGCAAGATCTTCGCCCTTCACGCGAGCGAGGTGGAGCGAGAGGACATCGATGTCATCCTCTCCCTGAGACCTACCTTTCTCGTGCACATGACCAAAGCGTCGGGACACGACCTCGAAGCCTGCCGGGAAGCGTCCGTTCCTATCGTGGTCTGTCCCAGGTCCTACGAGTTCTTCGGGACGAGAAACGACATTGGGCCCAAGATCAGGTCGGGGGTCACCCTGGGGTTGGGCACGGACAACGCGATGATCTCCCAGCCTGATATGATCGAAGAGATGAAGGCGGCGTACGCGGCATCCCGGGACAGCGGTGATGTCTCCCCTTCCGACATTGCCAATCTGGCAACATTCGGCGGGCGCAAAGTATTAAATCTGGATGCCCAGATAACTACGGAAATCACTGAGCAGAAGGATTTCGTGGTGGTGCGCGTGGGGGACGATGCCCCCCTCAAGCAGCTGGTCACTAGCTCGAAATCTGATGACATCACAGCTCTGGTCCGAAACGGCAGGATATGGAGGAGTAGCAGGTGGAGGAAATAAAGAAGATACTCATCGCGACGGATGGGTCCGAATACACCAAGGAAGCCGTGTTGAAAGGCCTCGGCCTCGCGAAGATCCTGGGAGCGGATGTGACCGCGCTCTATGTCATCGACCAGACTTCCTTCGTGACTTTCCCAGTGGACTCCTCGATCGTGAGCGTCTACCCTCAGCTTGAGAACGAGGGCAAGCGTGCCGTCGAGGAGGTGCGACAGGAGGGGGAGGCCATGGGCGTGAAGGTGGCCACGGTCGTAGTGGAAGGGTCCCCCGTCAGGAAGATCGTGGAGATGTCTGCGGATTTCGACCTCGTAGTCATGGGCACGCTTGGTCGCTCTGCCCTCGGGAAGGTCTTCATTGGCAGTGTCGCGGAGCGGGTCACGAGATACGCTCCTTGCCCTGTTCTGGTCGTTCGAGCCAAGAGGCGGTGAGGTCGGGATGAAGGTCAAGGAAGTCATGACCGAGAACCCGATTGTGGCCGAGCTTCCGGGAACGAGGACAGAAGTCCTCAAGAAACTGGTCAAGAACAATGTGACCGGGCTGCCTGTTATCAAGAGCGATGACGGTACTCTGGCAGGGTTCGTGACACGACAGGATATATTCTCCAAGCCGGACGAGGAACAGCTCGCCCTGGTCATACGCCGAGACATCCCGACCATCAGTCCCAACGCCAGCGTCAGGGACGCCGCACGCCTGATGGTCGACCGTGGCTTGACCCATCTCTCCGTGGTCGAGAAGAACAAGCTCGTTGGCATCTTGACCCCGACCGACCTTCTGATAGTCGTCGAGAAGGAGAATCCTCAGACGACGGTCGAGGACATAGTCCGCTCGCCGTGCGTCCCGATCTACCAGGGCGCTCCCCTGACGGTCGCGTTGGCCACATTCAGGGCCGCGAAGGTCTATGCTCTGCCGGTGCTGGACGATGACGCGAAGCTCGTGGGCATAGTGACCGACAGGGACATCTTCAACCAGACCGTGGTTGACAACGCAGTCGTCATGAGCGATCTCGGTATTGGCGATGATGAGGACAACTGGACATGGGAGGGCCTCAGGAACGTGATGAAACTCTGGTACGAAGTCTCCAGGGTGGACCTGCCCAAGCTGTCCGTCAAGGAGATCATGGTCAAGAGTCCCACGACCGTGTTCCGGAAGACGTTGGTTGCCGATGCGGCCAGGATCATGAGGAAGAACGACTTTGGCCAGCTGCCGGTGAGGGACTCCAAGGACAATCTCGTGGCGATGATTTATGACATCGATGTGGTATCCACGCTAGCCAAGTGATGCAAGATGGATCCACAGGAACTACTCTCGCTCTGCAAGCGCAGGGGTTTTCTATGGCCTGCGTACGACATCTATGGCGGGGTCGGGGGGCTGTACGACTATGGTCCGCTCGGGGCCGCCATGAAGAACAACATCGAGAGTCACTGGAGGAAGCTCTATGTGCTCGGTGAGGGCTTCCAGGAGATATCGTGCCCCACGGTCGCCCCCGAGCCTGTGTTCAAGGCGTCGGGCCATGTGGACGCGTTCTCCGACATGTACGTGGAATGCACGAAGTGCGGAGAGACATACAGAGCGGACCACCTTGCCAAGGGCCTCCATGACAACCCTGCGTCCCTGGACGAGCAGGAGCTCGGTCGCCTGCTCGACTCGAACGGTGTGATATGCGAGGCGTGCAAGGGCGAGCTGACTTCGCCCAAGCGATTCAACTTGATGTTCAAGACCTCCATAGGCGCCGGCAAGGGAAAGACTGCATACCTGCGCCCCGAGACCGCCCAGGGAATGTTCGTCAACTTCTCCCAGGTGTATCGTTATGGGAGGGAGAAGCTGCCTGTGGGCGCGGTGCAGATAGGCCGCGCTTTCAGGAACGAGATCTCTCCCAGGCAGGGACTCATCCGGCTCAGGGAGTTCTCTCAGATGGAGGCAGAGCTCTTCGTGCATCCTGATGACAAGACATGGCCCAGGTTCAAGCAGGTCCAGCACGAGGTTCTGCCACTGGTGCCCACCTCGGGTAAAAAGGCAGACATGACCCTCAGCGACGCTGTCAAGTCGAAGGTGATAGTCAACGAGGTCTTGGCATACTTCATCTGGCTGACATACAAGTTCGCAGTGGACATCGGCCTCGACCCCGCTCGCCTGAGGTTCAGGCAGCACGAGAAGACCGAGATGGCCCACTATGCGTCGGATTGCTGGGACCTCGAGGCCGAGATCGGCTACGGGTGGACCGAGCTCGTCGGGGTGGCCGACCGGGGATGCTACGACGTACAAGCACACCTCACCCATTCGAACGCGGACCTTACGGCATTTGAGCGGTTCGACGAGCCGCGCGAGATTGAGGAGGAAGTCGTGCGGCCCAAGTACGACACCCTGGGACCAGTCTTCAAGAGCAGGGCGAAGAAGGTCGCCGAGGCGATATCACGCATGAGCCCAGGCGCAGTGCGGGGCGGGGATAGCGTGGACATTGATGTTGACGGAGAGCGCCTATCCGTACCTTCGAGTTGCTACGAGATCGGGACGAAGCGCGAGAAGGTCTCTGGGAGGAAACTCGTGCCGCATGTGATCGAGCCATCGTACGGGGTCGACAGGATTCTCTACTCGGTTCTGGAGCATGCTTACAGGAAGAAGGAGGAGTATGTGACCCTGGGCCTGAAGGGTCTCGTGGCGCCGGTCAAGGTGGGTGTGTTCCCGCTGATGGCGAAGGATGGCCTGGACGCCATCGCCACAGAGATTTTCGAGGCATTGACGTCAAGGGGCGTGGCGGCTTACTACGACGATTCTGGATCCATCGGCAGGCGCTACGCTCGGATGGATGAGATTGGGACTCCCTGCTGCGTGACGGTCGACTATGACACGAAGACCGACGGCACTGTGACGATCAGGGACCGCGACTCTGCCGAGCAGGTCAGGATTCGGAAGGACGAAGTTCCCAAAGCCATCGAAATCATGCTGCAGGACAACGGGCTCAAGAAGCTCGCAGGCATGAAATGAGGGGAAACCAGAATCACATGTCCACGTCACCGGTCCAGGGTCGTTCTGAGGATGGGGCTGCGAACGTCGTGGACTTGTCGGGTGAGTTCCGGAAGTACATTGGGAAGCAGGTTAGCTATGCGACTCACGGGATACACAGGTATCCGGCCAAGTTCATACCTCAGGTCCCGCGTTTCTGCTTGGAGTCGTATTCCAAGGTGGGCGACGAAGTCCTGGATCCGTTCATGGGGTCAGGGACGACGCTCCTGGAGTCGTATATCGCGGGCAGGAACAGCTACGGTATCGACATACATCCCTTGGCAAAGCTCATCGCCAAGGTCAAGACCACTCCCTTGGACCCGGAGAGACTCTCCGACATTGCTGAGAACCTCCTCTCCAGCATCGTGAACGATGCGGACGACAACGACGAATGGATACCAGAGATACCGAACCGTGACCATTGGTTCAGGCCGTCAGTGCTTCGCGATCTGGCGACTGTGAAGAAGCACGTCTGGAAGCTCAAGTCTGGCGGCTATAAGGATTTCTTCAGGATATGTTTCTCTTCCATCATCAGGAAGGTCTCCAACTCGGACGACGATTCCCTGATTCCGGAGGTAACCAGCTTCCAGAGAAAACTGGACGAGCAGGGCAAGACGTCCTACGACGCCATCGCCAGGTTCCAGAACGCCGTCCGCAACAGGCTGATCGACGCGTCCGAGCTATGGCGCCTTTCGAACGAGGTCGCCGAGAAGTATCGACACGTTCCGGAAGTGAGGATAATCGGTGTGGATGCACGTGAGATAGACCTCCCTGATTCCTCAGCGGACCTTGCAATAACTTCCCCTCCATATGCCAGCGCGGTTCACTACGTCAGCGTTCACAAGCTGGAGATGTTCTGGCTGGACCTCATGGGAGACATGGCAGAGCTGGATGGGCGGGTCGTGGGGACATCGAGAGCGTATGTGTCCGAGTACCGCCCTTGGAAGCCGGAGACCTCCATCCCTGAGCTCGGGCAGGTCCTCGCGGAGCTCGTGCAGAAAGAGAAGAAGAGCGCCTATATCGTGTACAAGTACTTCGAGGACATGCGAAGGAACTTCTGCGAGGTGAACAGAGTGTTGAAGCGAAACGGAATCTACTGCATGGTGGTCGGGGAGAACGTCTTTCGCAGAGTACGGGTCCCGACCTACAGGATTCTGTCTGAGATCGCGGGCGTCTCAGGCTTCGAGCTCGTCAAGACCTATTCCTATGACGTCATCAACCGGCATCTTGATATCCCCAGGTGGAACGAGAGCAGGATCGAGAAGGATCACGTGCTTGTCCTGAGAAGGAGAAAAGCTCCTTCCTGGACGACTTTGTGATTGTAACGGAGGAATATCCTGGCGGAGCCACATTCCGAAGCTGGCTGCTGTACCGCTTGCGACATCGGTGCGCACGACCATATGCCGAAAAGACATAGTCCTTATATAGAGTGACTGCAATCTAATCTGGCAGCTGAGGAGGAAAGCATCGTGCAATCTTCGTTTGACAGAGGCTTTGATAGAGTGCAAACTAGACCGAACGGGACTGTTCACCCCTTGATAGACCGGAGCTATTCCAACGGGTCCTCAAGGCGTATGCCGTGGAAGAAGTACATCGCAATCGGCGTCGTGGGCGTTATGGTGTTCGCAGCCGGCGTGACGCTTCTGCCTGCGATCGCGAAGAACGCGAATGAACCTGCCCGTACGCTCCAGCTAGGGCAAGAGGTGACCTACACCGTCACCAACATGTTCGAGCTGTACAAGAAGCCACAGAACGACCCCCCGTGGTCGACATATGCTGAACTTGGTAGATGGAACGGCACAATGGGAGTCAACTCCTGGTATGACCTGAGGAAGGTAGGTTACGATGAATGGATCGTGCGCGACAGCTACCCGTTCGTGTTATCCTACAACCCGTACTCGACGCAAACGACCGCGGAGGTCGACGCTGGCAACATGGTCACAAGCTGGTACAGGTTGTACATCGACGCCATCAATGTGGACGGGATAGGCACCGAGCCGGGCAAGGACCCGCTGTTCGTTCCGATCCTTGGGAACCCGTCGCACCCGGGCGGGAATCTCGACATCAGGTACTATTCTACTTATCTCACAACTCAAGAGATGAACGACATCAGGACGAATGGCAACCACTACGCAAACACGTACTACGGAGTTCCGACCAGGAAGACCCCGGGTCCAGCGGCCGACGATGGTTACTGGAACGAGCTGCAAGGCGTGATCACGTTCGACCGCGAGGCAGCGGACAGGTTCCTGGGGCTCGCCGCGGCGGGCAGCCTGATAGACCAGTTCAATCTAGTTGAGTTGGATATCGAAGCGCTCTGGATGGACGACCTCATCGCTGAGGGCTCACAGGGTGGTGCATTCGATATCTACACTGCCTACGACTATCCGAACGATGTCAGATGGGTCGAGCTCGAGGTAGACCCGAACTCGACCGCTGACTCGCTCGTCCTGAGGTTCTGGAGCGTATCCTGGGGCAATGATGTCATGCCGATAAGATGGATGGAGGCCGCGGGAGTCTGGAGGTTCATGCAGGCCTGGGCGGACGACTGGTATCTGAATGTCACCGTCGGGCCGGCCGAGGGAGAGATACACTCGAGGTCCGTGCAAGGATACCACTTGACGGCCTGGAAGGACGCCTCGTCGTTCACAGGCGCGTGGCAGCTCGAGACCGTGCACCTCGACTGGTGCGGTAACACTGCCTTCCACACGAGTTACGTGAGCCCGTACAACCCGTACGACCCTGACCAGACAAATGGTGTTGTCCACCAGTCCTGGACCCCGGGAAGCATGAACTATGGCAATCGCGTGAGCTATTGGCTTGCGCCACAGGAATGGGACCTTGCTGCAGGAGAGACAATAATCGTCGAGATGCCAGCTGCTGACCAGCCGGTCCTAGGAGTCGAGCCATATCAGGGCACGAACGACGACTTGTCTGACACGAAGATGCAGGAATACAGGGACCACATGTACTGGGGCGAGCTCACTGTAGGCAATGGATGGCCGCTCGATCTGAGGGACACATACTACACCGACCCGGCGACAAGGACCCTAACTCTCGCTGGGCCATTGGACTTCACGCCCATGATGAATCCAGGAACCCCGACAGTCCTCGAGTTCGGCTCTCCGACGTTCATGTTCGACGTGGCGAAGGTGAGCTCCTACGATGTGGCTGTCACGGACCCGATGCCACCGGAACTCGATCCTGCGGACTACTACAGCGGTTTCCCGTACAATGCAGCCGTCACCGCCAGGAACCAGACGGGCCTGGTCGTGACTGACTGGAACGGAACCGTCGAGGTCGGCTCGACCGATGCCGGCCTGCTAGTCGGAGAGGTCGCTCTCCCGGTGCAGCACACGTTCCTTCCTGCTGACAACGGTGTCTGGGTAACCACGTTCAACTACTCCACCGCAGGGTCGCAGACCGTGACCGTAGAGGATGTTGACCTGGGGCCAGACGTCTCGGGAAGCGTGACATACCTGATAGGCCCACTGATTCCCGAGTTCCCGACCTTGCTGATACCGGTGATCGGCGCTGTTGCTTTGTTCACCGTGCTTGGCAAGCGGTCCAAGCGGAAGAAGACCTAGAGTCGTAGTGAAGCGAACCAAACCCTTTCTCCCAAAACCTTTCTTTTCATGATTTTCCTCTTTGAGCATGCGCTCCGGGGGACCCGCGGATAGATTTAACCTTCCGGGCTGCATTCATCATGTTGATGGGATAGGAGCATGAAGTCCGACCTGCCACTTGAGTTCCGACTCTCCAGATTGACCGTCGAGAGCCTTCGCAACCTGTGCGACGCCCAGAAGGTCGAAGGGTCCTCGAACCTCCTCAAGGAGGACCTTGTGGGTTACGTGCTGAAGAATGTTGACCGGCATTCAATAGAGGATTTCTGCTCCTCCCAGGAGGACATCTATTTCGTCGAGAAGATGGCGAAGGCCATCAAGTGGGCCGCGAGCCGCAAGATCATTGAGCTGGACCCTAGAAGCGACAACACGAGGGTCGATGGCGTCTTCACGATGAGGCGGTCCGATGGCTACGAGGTGTACAACATCAGGTTCGTCAACCAGACCACGGATGATGTGGCGACCTCGTGCGAGTGCATCGACGCCCGGGAGAAGAAGTACTTCTGCATACACCAGATGACCGCGCTCGTTCGCTGCCTTTCTGAGGGCATATTCAGCCTCGACCAGTGGACGGGACCGATGACTCCGGAGGGAGAGGACCTGATCCTGGCGAGCGTGTTACGGCGAAAGAAGCGCTCTCGATGAGAATGCCACGGCCACCTCCAGAACCGACTTCCTGAACAACCTTTATCTAGAATCACCCGTGTCTCGTGGAGGCCATGGTCCAGTACGATTGGCGCACGAGCGAGCCCAAGTGGCAGGCGAAGTGGAAGGAGTGGCAGATCTACCGCTTCGACCCGGAGTCCGACAGGAAGGTCTTCAGCATAGACAACCCCCCGAGGTACGCATCCGGGGCGCTCCACCTGGGCCACGCGTACGGCTACACGGCCATCGACTTCGCGGCCAGGTACAAACGGCTCAAGGGATTCAATGTCTTCTTCCCCCTCTGCTTCGACGTGAATGGCATGCCTGTGGAGGTGAAAGTGGAGAAGGCATACGGGATCAAGGCCTCGCAGGTGCCGCGCAAGGAATTCGTGCGCATGTGCAGCGAGTTCGCAGAGAAGCACATTGGAGAGATGACGAAGCAGTTCGAGGCGCTCGGCGAGTCGATGGACCCTAGCATCTACTATCGGACCGATGCTGAGTACTACAGGCGGCTCACCCAGATATCCTTCATCAGAATGTACAAGAAGGGCCTGGCATACAAAGGGCACTTTCCAGTCAACTGGTGTCCGCGATGTGGGACAGCTCTTGCGGACGCAGAGGTAGAATACGATTCAAGGAAGACGAAGCTGAACTACCTCAGGTTCCGCGAAGCGCAGAGCGGCCAGGAGGTTCTTATTGCGACAACCAGGCCCGAGCTCCTGTGCACGTGCTTGCTCGCTGCGGTGAACCCCGACGACCAGTCGAAAGCCCACCTCGTGGGCAAGGAACTCGTCACTCCCCTGTTCGACAGGAAGGTTGCGGTCGTCGCCGATCCGAAGGTGGACCCGTCATTCGGCACTGGCACGGTCATGATATGCTCCATTGGCGACAAGGACGATCTGGAGTGGATTCTCAAGTACAATCTCCCGCTCGAGAAGGGCATTGATGAGAACGGCCTCATGACATCGGTCGCTGGCAAGTACGAGGGAATGCCAATCGCCGATGCGCGGAAGGCCATCATCGAGGATTTGAGGGCAGCAGGGCTCCTGGTCAAGCAAGAGGACCTCGAGCAGAATGTCGGCGAGTGCTGGAGGTGCCACACGCCCATAGAGTTCCTCAAGGTCCCGCAATGGTTCATCAAGAGCGTCGAGTTCAAGGGCCGGGTCCTCGAGATGATAGACCAGATCGAGTGGAACCCGGATTTCATGAAGATCAGGATACAGAACTGGGTCAACTCGCTCGCGTGGGACTGGGTTGTCTCCAGGCAGCGGTACTTCGCGACCGCGATCCCCCTCTGGGAATGCGACAAGTGCGGGCACGTGCTGCTCGCGGAGGAGAACGATTGCTACATCGACCCCACTTCCGCCCCGCCGCGCATGGACAAGTGCGAGGCGTGCGGTGGGAAATACGTCGGTTCGCCCGATGTGTTCGACACTTGGATGGACTCGAGCATCTCCCCGTTGTACAACACCTTCTGGGAGCGCGATGAGAAGCTCTTCAAGAAGCTGTACCCGATGTCGCTCAGACCTCAGGGGCTCGAGATAATCCGCACATGGGCATACTACACCATTCTCAGGGAGATGCTTCTGATAGGCGAGAAACCATGGAACGAGACCATGGTGCACGGGTTCATAATGGCCCCTGATGGGACCCCGATGCACGCGTCCCGAGGGAACACGGTTGATCCCGTGCCTCTGATAGAGAAGTACGGCGGCGACTCGATAAGGTACTATGCCGCGACCTGCGCGCTCGGCATCGACCACGCCTTCAAGGAGCAGGAGCTTGTAAGGGGCGGCAGGCTCGCCACGAAGACCTGGAACGTTATGAAGATGATCGGTTCGGCCTGCAAGCGGAGGCCCGAGAAGCCGGACAAGATGCATCCCATCGATGCGTGGATACTCAGCAGGTTCGGCGCAACCGTCCGCGAGTACGAGCGGTATGCGGACAAGTATAGGTTCGACCAGGCGATGTCGCAAGTCGAGAACTTCCTTTGGCACGAGTTCGCGGACCACTACATCGAGCTCGCCAAGCACAGGGGGTATGCCGATGCCGATGAGGGCGCCAGATACGCCCTGTACACCGTCGGGCTCGGCGTGCTGAAAATGATCTCTGTCTTCCTGCCGCACGTGACTGAGGACGCATATCAACTCTGGTTCAAGCAGCATGAGGAGCCGATCAGCATTCACGTCTCTGGCTGGCCGGAGGCTTCGGCTCAGGACGAGCTCTCCGAACGCAGTGGTGAGGCCGTCAAGGAGATTGTGGCATCAGTGAGGTCCTGGAAGTCGTCCGAAGGTCTGTCACTCAACGAGGAGATCGCGAGGGTCGAGATCATCGGAGCTCGGGCGAGAGAACTTGCGGGAGGATCCGAGGACGACATCAAAGCGACTCTCAAAGCGAAGGATGTTGGGATTGCAGAATCCGCAGCTCTCAGCGAGATCGTCGTGGGGGCAAAGCCGAACCTTGCCAAGATAGGACCCGCGTTCAAGAAGGACGCGAAGCTGGTGGCTGACAGGATAAGATCCGCTAGTGTTCAGGACCTATCCAAGGGAATCTCAGCCATCCTCAGTGATGGCAGAACCACACCAATAGGCTCCGAGTATTTCGAGCTCGAAAAACGAGTCGTCACAGACAAGGGAGAGGTCGAGCAGCTGAGCGCAGCCGGCCTGTCCATACTCATCTACAAGTGAGGTCCTGGCTTCGATCCGTTCCTCGACAGGTTATAATAGACAGAGCACGATTTGCCAGATGTCATGGAGAAGAAGGACATTGTGATAGAGGTCCTGCGCGGTGTCCTGGACCCACACACGGGCGTGAGCGTTTACGACATGGGCCTCGTGTCCGACCTGGTCGTCAGGGAGGACTCGGTCGACCTCACATTCATGCCCACGAGCCCCTTCTGTCCTGTTGGCGTCGAGCTCGCCATGGCGATACGCGACAACGTCCTTTTGGTTCCGGGAATCAAGGTCTGCAACATCAAGGTGGTCGGGCACATCCGCGCGGAGCAGATAAACCAGGAGCTCAGCGCCCAGCCCGGTCTCTGATCAGGTCTATTCTCACACGCTTCCCGTGGAGCGTATAGTCCTCGAGGCTCTTCATCGCTCTGAAGGCAACGCTCTTGTGTATCTCTACCTTGCTGGACTCCTCGCCGACGGTCGTGTTGCCGATCATGTGCTCTATGACGCCGGTCTTCCTTTCGATGAACCGAATCAGGTCCACAAGGCCGATGCCGTCCTTCTTGCCGAGGTTGATGGTGAACGGCACCATGCCGAAATGGTCAGCGTATTCCTCCAGATCCAGCTGCCTCTTGACCGTGTCCCTCCCGGTCCCTTCCGGCACCTCGTCCTGCTCCAGCTTCGTCCTTCCATAGCTCTCGATCGCCTTCACGAGATGCTGCTCCTGGGCAGAGACAAAGGTGATGGCTTTCCCGGTCTTCCCCGCACGGGCGGTCCTTCCGATCCGGTGGACATAGTCCTCCGGATTCTCAGGGATGTCGTAGTTCACGACATGCGAGACGTCTTCGATATCGAGCCCCCTGGCGGCGACATCGGTGGCCACCAGGACCTTCAGCTTTCCGGACCTGACCTTGGCCATCACGCGGTCGCGCGCGGTCTGGGTAAGGTCACCGTGGATGCCGTCTGCGAGGTAGCCGTAGGCCCTCAGCTTGTGCGTGAGCAGATCGACCATCTTCTTTGTGGAGCAGAAGACGATCGCAAGGAATGGCTTCTCCGTGTCCATTATCCTGCACAGCGCCCAGAGCTTGTTCTTCCTTCCCACGTTGACGTAAACCTGCTCTGTCTGTGGGACCGTCAGCGATTCGGAGCTTATGATTACCTCCTTCGGGGATCTCATGTACCGGCGTGCCAGCTCCCTGATCGTATCAGGAAGTGTGGCCGAGAAGAGCATCGTTTGTCTGTCCCCGGGCACGCGCTGGAGTATCCATTCGATGTCGTCGATGAACCCCATGTCGAGCATCCGATCGGCTTCGTCTAGCACCAGAATCCTCACATCGGAGAACCCGAGTTCGTTCCTCCTCATGAGGTCCATTATCCTTCCTGGCGTTCCCACAACGACCTCGGTGCCTCTCCTCAGCTTGTCTACCTGGACGTTGATCGATTGTCCGCCATAGATCGCCACCGTCTTAATGCGAGTGTATTTGGCGAGGTCGGAGAAGTCCCCGGCGACTTGCACTGCGAGTTCTCTTGTGGGCGTGAGCACGAGGCACTGGATCTTCTTGCTCTCCTGCAGTTTCTCTATGATTGGTATGGCGAAGGCTCCCGTCTTGCCTGTACCAGTCTGTGCCTGAGCCATGAGGTCCTGCCCTTCTCGGGCGAGGGGTATCACCTTCTCCTGAACAGGCGTGGGCTCTTCCCACTCAAGCTCCAGCACAGCACGCTTGATGCCGTCGTTCGAAATCATCTTCTGAAATGCAGAGTCGACTGCCGTGTCCATCTCGCTCAGCGGCAAGCTAATCCCCTCGTAGTATTTTAACTCGTGTCTATATTACTCTTCACCGTGAAGCCAGCCAGAGGACGTTCGCGATGGGTGACGATAGAGAGGACTGGCAGAGGCTCTACTCTGCCGGAGGGATTCAATACGGGGGCAGCGTCGATATTGGCCCCCTCGAGGAATTGATCCGACCAGGAGGCCTTGTATTGGATGCCGGCTGCGGGGACGGGAAGACCTCGGAGGCACTGTCGAAGAGGTTCCGGGTCGTCGCATGCGACTACTCCCGGGAAGCGCTCCTGATTCTGAGGAAGTCCAGGCGAGTTCCGGACACATTAGAAACGGTCGAATGTAACATTCTGCATCTCCCGTTTGAATCAGAAAAATTCATCGCAGTCGCGTGCGTGCACGTGTTGTCCCACATGATGGAACCTGAGAGGCTCAGCGTCGCAAGAGAAATCGAGCGGGTCGTTTCGCGCGGAGGATACGTGTTGGTGGAAGGCTTCGGCAGAGGAGACCTGAGATACGGAACGGGCGTTGAACTCGAAAGGTCCTCTTTCCGCAGAGGAACCGGCATCGTCACCCATTATTTTGATGACGGTGAGATCCCGCTGTTGTTCAAAGGATTTCGGGTTATGGCCGAGAAGAGAAAGACGCAATCAGTCACATATGGCTCCATACCAAGCTCACGCGTGACATTGAGGACTCTCCTGAGAAAGGGCTAGGGCATTGGGAGAAGTGCGGCCGCCGGGATTTGAACCCGAGTTTTGAGCTTGGCAAGCTCAAGTGATAACCAGGCTACACTACAGCCGCAAGCAGATGGGTCCAATACTCACGGTTGATTTATAGGTTGTGTGACGCGATGGCGCCCTCGGGTCTTGATGGAGTTCCACCATTCGATGGCTTCTCCCACAAGGTAGAGCGATCCTATCACACACAAGCCAGCTCCTGGGTGTGATTCCATTGAACTGGAGAACGCGTCTTCTGCTCGGGGGAACACATCCATGGGTCCTATGAACGTCTGCCGCGCAATGGACGCGAGATGGTCCGCGGGCAGAGCCCTCTTGTTCCTAGCCTGAGTCACAACCATCTTGGCTGCGGTCTCGCTGAGCGATTTCGTTATGCTAAGGGCGTCCTTGTCGTCCGTACAGCCGAGGATGTACGTCAGAGGGGTGACGCCGAGTTCGCGTAGTATGCCTACGGTCGTGCGAATGCCGTCCGGATTGTGGCTTCCGTCAAAAATCACCAGAGGTCTCTTGGATACGACATCGAGCCTGCCGGGCCATCTCGCAGATGATATGCCTTTCCGAATCTCCTCGTCTGAAATCATGAGCCCCTTCCGTGCAAGCTCCTCCGCAATTGCGATTGCACATGCTGCGTTCTCGGCCTGATACGCGCCCACCAGTCTCGTGTGCATCCCGGCCAGTTTCCTCTCGCCTGAGTAGTCAAAGCGAGTCCCGCTCAGGGACTGGCGAACATTCGCAGCCTCGAATCCCATTCCGATTCGTCGGAGCCTCGATCCTTTCTTCTCGCACGTGCCCTCGATGACCCCAAGAGCCTCGGGATTTCTTTCGATTGTAACCACGCTCACTCCCTGCTTGACTATCCCTGCCTTCTCTCGGGCGATCTCTTGTATCGTGGAGCCGAGGTAGTTCGTGTGTTCAAGGCCTATGCGGGTTATTGCAGAGACCTCGGGAACCAGCACGTTCGTGGCGTCAAGACGTCCTCCCATGCCTACTTCCGCGACGACGCGGTCAACCTTCTTCTCGCTGAAGTGCTTGAAGGCCAAACCAGTGGTGAATTCGAAGAAGGTCAACTGCTTCTCCTTGTCCTCAGACGCCATTTCGTCCATTGTGGATCTGAGCTCATCTCCCAGACGAACCACGTCTTTCTCAGCGATCTGCCGTCCGTTAATCCTGATCCTCTCGCGGAAATCAACGAGGTGGGGTGAAGTGTAGAGCCCGACCTTCAGCCCATGATTCCTGATGATCTCCGATGTGAAGGCGCAGACAGACCCCTTGCCATTGGTGCCTGTCACATGGACAGATCGGAAATCTCGTTCAGGGTGCCCGAGCCTCGATAGGAACTCGCTGATGTTGTCCAACCCCAGCTTGATCCCGAAGCGTTCGAGGTTGAACATCCAGTCGACCAGGTCAGCATAGCCCATGAAACGGGAGAGATTGTGCTCATTCTTAAGTGCTTCTCTCAGGATCTGGTCGTCCTCGCCACCCACTCGTCCATGGCCAAGCCTTCGGCCTTGGCGAGTCTCTGCATCCTCTTCAGCACTCCTGAGCTATACTGTGCCGCCTTCTTTGGAGTGCCGTACGATTCAAGCCCGAGCATCTTTGAAGCAGCTCTGAGCACCGTCTTTCGATCGGCTCCCGAGATCTTCTGCTCCGGTCCAATCATTCTGGAGAACTCTACGATCGCATCCGACAGGAACGGGCTGCATAACCGCTTTCCGCGCCGGAGTGCGAATTCAGACAGCAGGGACGTCTCGACCACAATCTTCTCCAGATCCGCCGCCATCATCGCACCTGGTTCCTCTGCTGACACATACTTCGCATATCCTCCGAACAACTCGTCTGCGCCGCTCCCCGTCAGGATTGTCTTCTGTCGGGATCTTTCGATAACACAGACAATCGGAACAGTGTATGCTGCCTTCACGGGGTTTTGCGAGGACGATATCCGGACAGCCTCTCCTACGAGACGGACGAGGTCGATGTCGCTGATGAGCTCAAGATGGAAAGACAGCTTCTCTCTAGCCGCGCAGCCGGCGGCATTTCTCGCGTCGTGGGATCCCGACACCGCGCAAGTGTAGGCCTCCACAGAGACGAACCCGGAGGCGATGGCTGCAACGACTGAGCTGTCGAGCCCTCCGGAGAATGCAACTGCGATCTCATCCTCTCCGAGTGTTAGCTTCCCTATCTCCGATCGCAGTATCCGCAGCAGCTGTTCAGCTTCCATGTCCGTTGTGGGCACAACCGTCCTGCGACAAAAAGCCATCGAATTCGACGCCCGCCCCCCCCGCATCAGGTCGCAAATGCGCCTCGAAGGTGTCGATTTGGCATAGCCAGTCTATTTGCAAAGGCTTAAAAAGCGTAGAGGGTATTTACCTGCACTCGTAGCTTTGGAACCGCCTACTTGGAGGGCACATTGATGGCTGATGAAGACCTGATGAAAGTCAAGGTTTGCTTTGTCGGAGACGCAGGCGTCGGCAAGACGAGCCTTATAAAGAGATTCGTATTGGACGTCTTCGACGACAGATACATTGCCACTATAGGTACCAAGGTCACTAAGAAGATCGTCGATGTCCAGGGCTCCAAGGGTCAAGCGAAGGTCATGATGCTCGTGTGGGACATCATGGGACAGAAGGGTTTCAGGGAGCTGCTCAGAGAGGCGTACTTTTTCGGTGCCCATGGTGCGATTGCGGTCTGCGATCTGACCAACAAGGAGACCGTGGAGGAGCTGAGGTACTGGATAAAGGCGCTTACGGACGTCGCTGGGGACGTTCCGATAGTGTTTGCTGGCAACAAGTTCGACCTCGAGAATGAGAGAGTTGTGAAGGAACAGGACCTCACGGACCTCGCTGCCAAGTACAAGTCCAAGGCGTTCCTGACGAGCGCGAAGACTGGACAGAATGTTGAGTCCGTCTTCAAGGAGCTGGCTCTCGCGATGTCCGAGAAGATGAAGAACCAGTGAGCCCGAGCCAGTACATTAACATCCTTGATAATGATTTGAGAATGCTTATAAACCTAGCATGGGCTATGAAATAGCGACCGATGGCGAGGCTCCAGAGGTATCTCAATTGAGGAACAGTCATATAGCGGCGAGTATCACGTCATCCTGCAGACCTATGAGATCACTTGCAGTGCTGTTTTCCCTGCTAATTCTGTCATCTCCTTTCGCACTCATCCTCGGTGACGAGCTGCCTAACGTCGGCGCAACTTCCCTGTCTTCCTGTTTAAGGACCTTCCATCTGCACGAAGGGGTCAATCTCACTGCCTCGAACCAGGACTGGCTGAATTCGACTGGGCCACAGAACCCGTCCAATCTTGACTATGACGTTCCGGCTGACGGCCTCTTCGGCGTCACGATAAAGAAGAACGTTCCTCCTCAGAGGTTCCATAGCTGGATACTGTATCCGTCTGTGAACGAAGAGGTCGTGTTGAGCGGCGACCTATCCGCAAGCCTCTGGGTGAGATCCCAGGGCAACGAATCCGGGACCCTGGTCAAAGGCGTTTTCCTCGACATCACCAGTGCGCAATTCGCAGACCCGTATCTCGGGACGGAGATAGGCAGTGCGACCGTCGGGCTTGTAGGTCCCTTCTACAACCAATTCCAGCTGCGGACCCTGACGATCCCTTCGGTCTCATACACGATTCCCGCAGGGCATTTCCTTGCGCTCGCTGTTGAGCGCGGGGACCCCATAAACGACTGGTTGATTGTCAACTATGACCGCACGGACTATGACTCGTATGTCACCCTGAGGACATCCACTTTCATCTCCGTCGACCAGGCCTGGACTGAAGACCTCACAGGTGTTGGCAAGTCCACTTTCTCGGACGCCGAGCAGATGGTGGTGAAGGCGAACATATCGAATCCCTTCGGAGCCTATGACACGAAGGGGGCCAATGTGTCGCTTTACAACGCCTCGGACGGCTCTCTCATAATGTACATGCTGACAATGCAGCTCAATCGGACCGACGCGTCCGTCAACCCGAGCTGGAAGATTTTCGAGATAGTACTACCCGTGCTGTCGTATGGTGACTACAGGCTCAATGTCACAGGCAGGGACGCCCAGGGTCGACCGTCCTGGATCAACCTGTATGTGTCCGTCATAACCGTTCACCATTTCGGCGTTTCCGCGCCGACTGCGATAGCAGCGGATGGCCCGTTCTCCGTCACGGTTTCGGCCCTGAATCAATCGAACGGCATTGTGAGGAACTGGACAGGGACCGTCCAGCTGGTAGTCTATAGAGACGACATGTCCACAGTGGCAAACGGGACGCTTTCGACCCCGTCAGTGACGATATCATATGGCGACAACGGAACGGTGACCTTGACCGACGAGGTCTACAACTTGCCGGCCAACCTGCCGGAAGAGGACATCTACATCCGCGCGTTCTTGGGTTCGAAATCCGGCTGGAGCGGCATGATCCATGTCTCGACAGGTCCCGTGACTTCCCTGCTGATATCCCCCGCAGGGACTGTTACCGTCAACTCAGGCGAACATGAGTTCTTCAACGTCACTGGAATTGACAGTGGCGGACACATGAACACGACCTGGACGCCGTTCTGGACGGTCACGTCTGGCATCGGAGTGGTCTCGCAGTTCGGCAAGACCGCGTTGTTCGATGCGACCACGGCTGGCTCGGGTAATCTGACATGCAGGAACAACGTCACAGGCGCTTACGCGAATGTTTCGCTGGTCGTGATTCCTGGGGGGATCGCTCGAATCGAGATAATCTCGCCCACAGATCCTCTGCAGATAAACGAGAGCGAGTCTGTTGCACTGTCCGCAGTGGGCTACGACTTATACGATAATGTTATCACCCTGACCTCAGCGACTTGGGACACTACCACGACAGGGTTCATCTCGGGCGGTGGTGCCTCTGTGACATACACGGCAGGAATGATCCCCGAGACCGGGCAGATCAACGTTCGCCAGAGCGGTGCTTCCGCGACTTTGAATGTGACCGTCCTTCCCTCTCCCAAGGGCCCGTGGATCAATCCGATCCCTCAACAGATATATAACGAGGACATCGGGAGCTGGCCGCTCTCGCTCTCGCAGTATTGGCAGGATGTGGACGGACCGGGAACCCTCTCCTGGTGGGTAGAGGACGTCAACACATCGCTGTACTTCGTCGCACACGACCCCGCCTCGCTGGCCGTCATGCAATTCTACACCCAGCCGAATCAGTTTGGGGAGGACGAGTTCGTGCTGTGGGTAGTAGACAGCGAGGGATATCGGGCATCTCAGGTCGTATCAGTCAAGATTCGTCCCGTGAATGACGCTCCGCGTTTCGTAAACGACCCACCGGAAGTGCTGTGGGTGAAGTTTGACACTCCTTACACTTTCGACTTCAGCTACTATGTCTCTGACGTCGACAACGACTTGGCCGAACTCTACATCACTCCTCAACCATCGGAGACTTCTATAGAGTTCTATGGTGTTGTTGGCACCTTCATGTTCGCCCGAGAGATCGGCGAGTTCGAGATAGTGACTCTGGTCGTCATGGATCCCGATGAAGCATCCGGCTTGTACAAGCTCCCTATCCGAGGTACGGACGACACGCCCCCGGATCTCGTGATGAACCTGCCGGACGTCAACATGACTGAAGGCACGGTCAATTACAGCGCCTTCGACTTGGATGATTACTTCCTTGATGTCGACGGCGATGACCTGTACTTCTCGTACGGGTTCCACAACATCGTGGTCAATGTAGACCAAGGCACCGGCATCGTGAACTTCTCCGCGCCGTATGAATGGTCTGGAATCACCATGGGGACCCTCACTGCCCGTGATAACACAGGGGCGATAAGGACAGACACTGTGCTGGTCAACGTCACTGCGGTCAACGACCCCCCTGAGATCACTCTCGGGGAAGATCCGATCTACGTCAAACACGACGTCGTGTACTATCTCTACCTCAGCCAATACGTGAGGGATCCCGACAACTCGATTGACACCCTGATTTTCTCGCTCAACTGCTCATACATCACCCACGCCGTCAGCCCGAGCGGCGCACATAGGCTAGAGATGCTCTTCCCTGCGAATCTATCCGGTCCGGTGTTCACTGATCCCTACTCGGTGAATGTGCGGATGGACGTCTCCGACGGCGAAATGCAGGCAAATCCGCCGGGGCTTTTCAGCGTGGTCGTGACAGACAACAGTCCGCCCACAGTGATCGCAGGCAATCCGAACGAGCTGTACTACGACTTCCCCGAGGAGACTTGGCTGAACGACACGTTGATGTTGTATGACATCTTCTACGACGCTGACGACGAGTCTCTGATCTTTGATGTAGAATCCGGCTCCGTATACGATCATCTGACCTGGTATGTCGACTCGAGGGGAGTCGTCAATCTCACCGCAGACGTCAACTGGTCGGGAACTCAGCAGCTCAAGATAACCGCAAGGGATAGCGACAAAGGTTGGTCCAGCCTGCTGGTGACGGTCGTCGTCACTCCTGTGAATGACCGGCCGGTCATCGACGGAAATCCCAACACACCCGAGATCGAGCCGATATTGAGCTTCATAGTCATTGGTGGCGAAAGAAGCAGCAGGTACTACATAGGCGACTACATTGTTGACAGCGACAACAACTGGTCCTCTGACCTGACATTCATTGTGCATCCATCCGACAGCGTACAGATAGTAGGCGGATATCTGTACTTCACGCTGCCGTCGGATGTTGACGTTATCACGGTCGCTCTCCAGGTCTACGACGGAAACCTCAACTCAAATGTAGCTAGCTTCGATGTAGGCGTCGAGAAGACCTGGGCGGAGAAGATCGGATGGCCTTATTCGTTCCCGCTGGTACTGCTGGCAGCTGGAGTGGTCGGCTACTTCGCCGGAATGAGGCTACCCAAGCCATTTGCGCTCGAGAACCTGTTCCTGATACACAACGATGGTAGGCTCGTGTCCCACGTGACCAAGGAGGAGAACACCAACCTCGACAAGGACGTCGTAAGCGCCATGTTCACGGCAGTCCAGGATTTCGTCCGCGACTCATTCCAGAAAGGCGAGGTCGGCTTGCGCAAACTCGAGATCGGGGACAAGAACGTTGTCATCGAGAAGGGCAAGTCCGCATACCTCGCCCTCATCTACTCGGGATGGCCGCCCAAGGAGAAGTTCGAGATGCTCGCAATGCTGCTGAGGGACATCGAGGAACGCTACAAGAAGCGCCTCGAGCGCTGGAACGGCACCCTGAAGTCACTGGGCGGAGTGGACAAGATGCTCCAGGACTACATGGGCGCAAGCTACACGCCTGGTATCTGGCAGGAAGAGGCGGAAATCGCAGAGGAGGAGTGGGTCGAGATACTGGAGAAACAGGCCTGAGCAACTGCCTATCTCTAGATCGATTGCCCAAGATCTGCCACGGATTCGAGTTTCGCGCTGGAATGTTTCGAGAGCCAGGTGACGGCACTGCCGGACCCTGGGCCTCGGCGCAGACCTTGGCAGAAGCTGATCTGTGTTCAGTCTCCAGCGTGACCTCGCGTCCCCGATTTCGTCATCCTTATCGGAGCACCGGCAGGCTACATTCATGTCCAATTATCGACAATCAAGGATGACTGGCAGAACCGAGACATCTGCCGGAGGCCACCTGAAAAGCCTTATACTCTAATCTGGGCATCACACCGACCCAGATGTCTAGTTACTCCAAGCCTGCTGTTACCATTTCCCTGAGGCGCGACCTGGGCCTTCTCGACGTCACCATGATAGGCGTCGGGGCGATGATAGGCACGAGCATCTTCGTCCTCGTCGGTGTCGTGATGGCAGAAATTGCAGCCGGCGTCATGCTCGTCTTCGCTCTGAACGGGTTGGCCACGATATTCACGGCCGCAACCTATGCCGAGCTTGGCTCCTCTTTCCCCGAGGCAGGTGGCGGTTACCTCTGGGCGAAGAAAGGTCTTCCGCATCCCTCAGGCTTCATGTCGGGATGGATGTCTTGGTTCGGGCACACAGTGGCATGTAGCTACTACTCTCTGGGGTTCGGCTACGCGATGGTGGCCGTCGTGGGCCTCTTCGAAATCGAGATCCCGTGGTTCTCGGACGCGATGCTTGTCAAGCTCTTCGCGATGTTCGTAATGATGTTCTTCATTGGCGTGAACTACGCGGGCGTTGGCGCTACCGGAAGGGCGGGGACCATCGTCACATTGGTCCAAATCATGATAATCGCGTTCTTCGTGAGCTTCGCCGTGATATACGCGCTCGATTCCAAGGGAGTTCACGTAGTCGACAATTTCCAGTCGATCTTCCCCGAGGACAGCAATCTGGGCACCCTCTTCATGGCCATGGGGTTCACCTTCATCGCGTTCGAGGGTTACGAGATCGTCGTCCAGTGCGGAGAGGAGGTTCGCGAGCCCAGGAAGAACATACCGCGCGCCATCTTCATCTCCGTTGGCTTTGCGTGCGTACTGTACCTCAGCGTTGCCTTCGCCTCCCTGGCCAACTTCGGGCCCGGGGACAACGAGTGGGACGACATCATGGATCCGAACGGGGAGAACGCTGTCATCAGGATCGCAGGCGAGATCATCCCGTTCGTCGGAGCACCGCTCATGATCT